>WBZS01000434.1_pt1 | contig 56252 bp, 51 predicted proteins | sample 5204201 | NCBI WGS metagenome assembly WBZS01 (sample SAMN12344357, study PRJNA552823) | activated sludge metagenome | biome: Activated sludge suspended growth; feature: Nitrification reactor; material: Wastewater; isolation source: activated sludge from nitrification reactor of wastewater...
GGTCCGAACGGCGCCGGCAAGTCGACGGTGCTGCGCATCATGGCGGGGATCGACAAGGAATGGACCGGCGAGGCGTGGCTGGCCGAAGGCGCCACCTCGGGCTACCTGCCGCAGGAGCCCGAGCTCGACCCGTCGCTCAACGTCATGGGCAACGTGATGGAGGGGGTCGCCGCCAAGAAGGCGATCCTCGACCGCTACAACGAGCTGATGATGGATTATTCCGACGAGACGGCGGACGAGGCCTCGCGCCTGCAGGACATCATCGACAACCAGAACCTCTGGGACCTGGAAAGCCAGGTGGAGATGGCGATGGAGGCGTTGCGCTGCCCGCCGGGCGAGGCGACGATCGACAATCTCTCCGGCGGCGAGAAGCGCCGCGTGGCGCTGTGCCAGCTGCTGCTCCGCCAGCCCGACCTGCTTCTCCTCGACGAGCCGACCAACCATCTCGACGCCGAGACCATTGCGTGGCTGGAAAGGCACCTGCGCGAATATCCCGGCGCCGTCATCATGGTCACCCATGACCGCTACTTCCTCGACAACGTCACCGGCTGGATCCTCGAGCTCGACCGCGGCCGCGGCATTCCCTACGAGGGCAACTACACCGCCTATCTGGAGAAGAAGGCCAAGCGCATGGAGCAGGAGGGCCGCGAGGAGGCCGGCCGGCAGAAGGCGATCTCGCGCGAGCGCGAATGGATCCAGGCCAGTCCCAAGGCCCGCCAGACCAAGTCCAAGGCGCGCATCCAGGCCTATGACGAGCTGGTCAAGGCAGCGGGCGACCGGCGCCCGACCGACGCGCAGATCGTCATTCCGGCGGGCGAGCGCCTCGGCCAGAACGTCATCGATTTTTCCGGCCTGTCGAAGGGCTATGGCGACACGCTGCTGATCGACGACCTCTCCTTCAAGCTGCCGCCGGGCGGCATCGTCGGCGTCATCGGCCCGAACGGCGCCGGCAAGACGACGCTGTTCCGCATGATCACCGGCCAGGAGAAGCCCGATTCAGGCGCGATCACCATCGGCGAGACGGTCAAGCTCTCCTATGTCGACCAGAGCCGCGACGCGCTCAACCCCGACAAGACGGTGTGGGAGGAAATCTCCGGCGGCGCCGATATCGTCAAGCTCGGCAAGCACGAGGTGAATTCGCGCGCCTATTGCGGCGCCTTCAACTTCAAGGGTGGCGACCAGCAGCAGAAGGTCGGCACGCTGTCGGGCGGCCAGCGCAACCGCGTGCATCTCGCCAAGATGCTGAAATCCGGCGGCAACGTCATCCTGCTCGACGAGCCGACCAACGACCTCGACACCGAGACGCTCGCCGCGCTCGAGGAGGCGCTCGAAGCCTTCGCCGGCTGCGCCGTCATCATCAGCCATGACCGCATGTTCCTCGACCGCCTCGCCACCCACATCCTCTCCTTCGAGGGCGACAGCCATGTCGAATGGTTCGAGGGCAATTTCGAGGATTACGAGGCCGACAAGGTCCGCCGCCTGGGGCCGGACTCGGTCAACCCGCACCGGGTGACCTACAAGAAGCTGAAGCGGTAGGGGGGGATTGAACGGACGCCGATTTGCTATACATGTATAGCAGAGGAGCGTCGCCATGCTTGCCCTGCGCCTGCCGCCCGATCTGGAAAAGCGTCTCGACGATCTGGCCAGGAAGACCGGCCGGACGAAGAGCTTCTATGCGCGCCAGGCGATCATCGAATATCTGGACGATCTGGAGGATATCGCCATGGCCGAGGCCGGCATGGCGGCCGACGACGGCACGCGCTATTCGCTCGACGAGATCATGCGCGGCCTCGAAGCCAGGCATGATCGCCCGTCCAAGACTGCCGCCGAATGAATTGGACGATCGAATTCACCAAATCCTCCAGGAAACAATTGGAAGCCATCGGCGCCCCCGATCGCGCGCGGATTGCGGCTTTCCTCCGCGAGCGCGTTGCGAGCCACACGGACCCGCGCCAATTGGCGAAAAAACTCGTTGGCGAACGTGATCTCTGGCGTTTTCGCGTCGGCGACTACCGCTTGATTACCAGCATCGAGGATGGACGCTGCGTCGTTCTGGTCATCGCCATCGGCCACCGGCGGGAAATCTACCGGTGACCGCCGGCTCGGCCGCGAGGGCGTCAACCAGAAATGGACGCGCGAGAAGTTGAAGAGGTAGGGGCGTATCCGGCCAATCGATAGTTCCCATGCCCCAGGAACTCGATGTAACCGTTATCGCGCAGCACCTGCAGTTGCTGCCTGATTTTGGGTCTGACGTTGTTGTTTCCGGGATAGAGCGCCGAGAGCCGAGCTTCGGAGGCATAGACATCTTCGAGGGTGAATGTCTGGGTGTTCAACTGTTCGACGCACGCCATCACTTCTACAAGCCAACCCCGGGCTTCGGCATTCCTTGTGCCCAGAAAGGCGGTTTTCCGCCATTCGCCCAAGATTTGTTCTTTCGGAACAACGATGCCGTTTCTGACGCAGAATATCCGGCCCGAAACTGGAATTCGGCTCAAGAGAATGTTCGATCCAATCCAGCCGGCGCGTCGCGCCGAAGCTGCTAGAGGCTTGCGTCTCTCCACCACCGACGGCACGAAAAAACGTTTGGGGACGACACAAAGGTTGCGGACTTGGGCCGCCTGCGCATCGTAATTCATCAGGATCAGGTTGGGCGACGAATTGGATTCGAGCCGTTTGATCTTCGTTTCGTACGCACCGTTAGCGAGCTTCTTCCCGAATTCCCTTTTCTGGCTTTTCAATTCGTACTGATCGTTGCACTGCGTGCAGAAAAAGTCCGCGACAGGTAAATTGGCGGGGAACTGGTTCAGTTTTGGGTGGCCGCAGTTCGGGCAGTACAGGGTTTCTGCAACCCATGCTTCCGTCAGACTCCGGGCGGTCTGCGAACCGCTGTCGTATCTGTGCTGTGGTTCGGAAAAACCAAGCCTCATGGAGGCCGCGCCAGATCGAACGCGATGCGCTCCAACACCTTTGCCAGATTGGGACTCCATACTATTGCCAATCGTTCGTAGTCGGCCGAATGGTCCGCGTCCGGTGGTGAATAGTAGATGTTATAGCTGCCGTCTTTCTGGCTCTCGATGAAAGCCGAGAGGTCTTCTGACTCGATTGGCGAATGATCGGAAGCGCCGCAATTCGGGCATTCGTCATCGCACATACAGGACCACTCATCTTCCCAGACCGTGTGGCAGCACGAGCATTGATAGGTGTTGCGATACCAAGCCACGACAATGTCCAAAAAGTCAAATATTCGTAGAATTGTGGATCCGAATCAGAAACTTAGCAAGATCTTTTCCGAAACGGAATCGACGCATTTCATTGACTTGAGAACTGGAAGTGGGCTGAGGCTGATTGCCGCTTGCTCCTCGATCATCGAACGCTGCCCGGTTTCCGTTCGCTGTCCGTCCGCGGCGAGGCCCATGTCGGCCCCCCTTTGTCCTGCCGGACATCTCCCCCGCAACGGGGGAGATTGAGCGCTCCTTCGCCCCGTGGTGCCATAAGGGCCCTGCAGTATGGCGAGGCGCATTGAGCCGATCTCTCCCCTCGCGGGGGAGATGTCCGGCAGGACAGAGGGGGGTATTGTGACCGGCGCCAAGGTCGCGGCGCAGAAAATGTCTTCCACGTCCGCTCGCCAACCCTTTGTCCCTGTTCACTATTCGCAATTCGCCACTCGTGCTTTATCCACACCCCGCCGCGCCGTGCCACCCTGCCTGCATGTCGAACGCGGGAAGCATCGGGTGAACTGGGACGCCGTCGTCACCCGCAACCGCGCGGCTCTCGCGACAATCGTCGCGGGGCTGATCGCCATGGCCGGCTGGGCGGAGATGCCGGCGCCGGGCAGCGCGGCGCTGCCGCGCCGGCTCCGCCTGGCGATCCTGCGCCTGCTGCTCCCGGCCGAATCCGCCGTGCGGCGCCTCGTCATCATCGCTTCCCGGGGGCTCGCGGTGGCCTTTCCGCCCGCTCTCGCGCGGTCGAAGCGCCCGGCCGCCCCGAAACCGGTCCTGGTGTTCTGGCAGGGCCGGATGGTTCCGCCCGCCCGGATCGCCGTGCTCGCCGCCGCCGGGATCACGTCGCCGCACGCCATGCCCGCGCGGCCGCCGGCCAAGACCATGGCGTTCCAGCTCTTCGATCCGCCGAAACGCTTCGGGCGGCGCTGTCGTCGTCCTTTTGCCGCCGCGCACAGCGCGCCGCGCGTCGTCCATTTCGACGGGCCGTTCCGTCCGTTGCCGCGCCCGCCGCTGGCGATCCGGCCGGACGGTCTGGTTGGCTCCGCTCGGCTGGCGCTGCGCCTTGCCGCCATTCGCATGGCGCTCAGCGACATTCCGCATCAGGCCCGCCGCCTCGCCGTCCGCGAGGCGCGTGCCGCAAGCGACCGTGCGCATGATCCGGGCGCGGCTCCCGGGCGCCGGCATCGCCCGCCGTGCCGCATCGGCCGGCCGCCGGGCCATCGCCGGCGGTGGACCCGCGAGGTCGACGCCATCCTCGCCGATTGCGATGCCTTTGCCCGCGAAGCGGGACGACAGTCCCGGCCTACATCGCCAGCAGGTCTTCCAGATGCGCGGCCATGTCCTTGGCCGGCAGCTTGACCAAGTCCTTGTCGAGCGTGGCGGCGAGGCGTTCGGCGGCGTGGACCGGGAGGAGGCCGCGCACCAGCCCCAGCGTCTTCGGATCGGCGCAGATGATCAGACGCTCCGCACCTTCTTCGGCCATGATCGCGGGCAGGCTTTCGGCCAGCCGGCGGGCGAAGGCGGCCTCCATGAGATCGTGGGCGTCGTGCCTCGGCTCCATGGCGCTACGGCGCGCACCGGTCGATTCAAAGGCGCGGCCGGGCCTGTCGGCAGCGATGTCGCGGCTCGGCTTGTGCGGCTCGGCCAAGTCGCGGGCCGCAAGGGCCTTGATGCCGTGTCCGGGGCCTTCATGGAGGTAATACCGAGCGTTGGCGGCGTCGGCGACGAGAATGAGAGTCACAACCGGTTTCATGATCGCTCTCCCTTTCGTTTGATTTCTAATCCCGGCCGACGGCCGGCGGATTGAGGCAAGTCAACGGCGGGAAATTTGCCGTCGTTGCGCGGGCCTATTTCGCCGGCAGGCCAAACCGTGTATCAGGCGCGCCTGAACTTTGGCGGACGCGATCCGCCTGGCACGGATGGCGGACAGGATCGGGATGAACCGGGTCTTCATCAGCGGTATCGGGGTTGAAATCCCGCCGGCCTCGATCAGCAACGAGGAACTGGTCGAGAGCTTCAACATCTGGGTCGACGAGGAGAATCTTCAGCGTCGCGCCCACAGCCAGCCTTTGCTCGAACGCTCCGACAACGAATTCATCGTCTATGCCTCGGGCGTGAAGAACCGCCACGTGCTGGAGCGCGAGGGCATTCTCGATCCCGACCGGATGGCGCCGCGGATTTCTCCGCGCGGCGACGAGGACGTCTCGGTCATGGCCGAATTCGGCCTGAAGGCGGCGCGCAAGGCGATCGCGGACGCCGGCATCGAGGCCGCGTCGCTCGACTGCATCATCTGCTCGGCCTCGCACCTGCAGCGCCCCTATCCGGCCATCGCCATCGAGATCCAGAAGGAACTCGGCGCCAATGGCCTCGCCTTCGACATGGGGCTCGGCTGTTCGTCGGCCGCCGCGGGCCTGCATCTGGCGGTCAATCTGGTGCGCACAGGCGCGCATCGGCGCATTCTCGTTGTCACACCCGAGATCATTTCCGGCCACCTCAATTTCCGCGACCGGCAGACGCACTTCATCTTCGGCGACGCGGCGGTCGCGATCGTGGTCGAGGCGCTCGACGAGGGCGCGCGCCGCCCGGGCCGTTTCGAGGTGCTGGCGACGCGCGGCTGGACGCAGTTCTCCAACAACATACGCTCCAATTTCGGTTTCCTGTCGCGCCTGACCGGCGACGATCCGCTGACGCTGCCGATGGGCGACAACATGATCCACCAGGTCGGCAACAAGGTGTTCAAGGAAGTGACGGTCGCGGCCGCCCACTTCATCAAGGATTTCCTGCGCGACAACGGCTTTTCGCCGGCGGATATCCGCCGCTACTGGCTGCACCAGGCCAATTCGCGCATGAACGCGATGATCCTCAAGCTGACGCTCGGCGAGGAGGCGGATTTCGATCGTGCGCCCGTCGTCCTCGACCGCATCGGCAATACGGCCGCCGCGGGCGCCATCGTGGCGCTGGAGGAGAACCACCGCGACATGAAACCCGGCGACACGGGCTTGCTGTGCGCCTTCGGCGCCGGTTACTCGATCGGTGGGGCGATCCTGCGCCTGATGTGAGGTTCAGTCGACATCGGGGTCGTCGGCATCGAGCAGACGCGTCGCGCGCCAGCGCGTCAGCACCTCGTTGACCGCGTCGACGACGAAGAACCGGGCGGAATCGCGATCGTAGCCTTCGTCCAGCAGGCGTTCGTAATCCGTGTGCTCGTGGCGAATATGGGCGACGGTCGCCAGCCAGACGGCGATCGAAGGCGGCAAGGTTTTGAGATGCGGCGCGGACGCCGCCGTGCGGATCGCCTCGATATCGGCGTAGGGCGCGCCAGGCAGGAGCAGCGTCAGCGCTTTGGCAAGCCCTTTCTGGCGGCCTGTCGATGCTTTCACGGCCGTCCCGGTTCGTCGGTACCCGGCCGCCACGGCTTCAGGTCGATCAGCGGCGTGCCATCGAGGACGTCGATGGCCTCGATCGAAAGGGTGCCGGCCTTCTCATCGACGCCGAGCAGACGGGCAACATGCAGGCCGATCGGGTTCGGTCGCGCCGGCGAGCGCAGGGCAAAGACACCCCGCGGTTTGTCCACGTGCCTTGGCGCCTGGACAATAATGTCGCGAGGAGCGGAGGCGAACCATGTCAGCAGGACCACCGCCTCGAAACGGGCGACGCCTTCCAACCCTTCCCGGTAGGCCGGGTCGATCACCACCTCAGCCGGCAGGCCGCGTTCGCGCGCCTCCGTCATGTTCTTCGGGCATTGCGAGCGCTCGCTCCAGGGCGAGCGGACGTGGCCGATGAAGATGACGCCGGCGTCAGACGGAAGCGTCGCCGGATCGGTTGCAAGGCGCCTTTCACCCGGTCGGACATCGAACATGGTGCCTCCAATCGCTGCGACAAAAAATGTCGCAAATCCCTTGCGCCATCGAGCCAAACGACATAAAGATATGTTTATGTCTTATTGAAAGAATGGCAATGCTGCCTCGACTCGGACTCGACACACTGGTCATTACGCTGAAGGCGGCGGGCGAATCCACCCGCCTTCGCATCCTTTCGCTGCTGGCGAAGGGCGACCTGACGGTCAGCGACCTGACCGAGATCCTCGGCCAGTCGCAGCCGCGTGTTTCGCGTCATCTCAAGCTCTTGCACGAGGCTGGCCTCATCGACCGCTATCAGGAAGGCGCCTGGGCATTCTTCCGGCTGGCCGATTCCGACGGTCCGCAGGCGCTGGTGCATGGTCTTCTTGACCGGCTCGACCCGGCAGACCGGCAGGTCGCACGCGATGGCGAGCGTCTCGGCGAGGTGAAGAAGCGCCGTCAGCAACGCGCGGCCGACTATTTTGCCGCCAGTGCCGCCCAATGGGACGAACTGCGTTCGCTGCATGCAGCCGACGGCAAGGTGGAGGCGGCGTTGCGCGCCATCGTCGGGCCGCGGCCATTCCATGCCATGCTGGACCTTGGCACCGGGACCGGCCGCATGCTGGAGCTGTTTGCCGGGCAGTTCCACCGTGGCGTCGGCGTCGACATGTCGCGCGAGATGCTCGAGGTCGCGCGCGTCAATCTCGACCGCGCCGGTATCGCCAACGCCTCGGTGCGTCAGGGCGATCTCTACGCGGCGCCGGTCGAGCACAACGGGTTCGATCTCGTCACCATGCACCAGGTGCTGCACTATCTCGATGATCCGGCCGCAGCCATTGCCGAAGCCGCGCGCTTCCTGCGGCCGGCGGGCCGGCTGGTCATCGTCGATTTCGCCCAGCACGAGATGGAATTCCTGCGCGAGCATCACCAGCACCAGCGCCTCGGCTTTTCCGATGAACAGATAGCCGGCGCCTTTGCCGCCGCCGGGCTTGAACCGGCCGAACCGGTTGTCATCGCACCCGAGAAGGTAGGCGGGCTGACGGTGAAGATCTGGTCTGCCCGCGACCCACGCATCCTTGTGGCCGAAGAAACGGCTGAGACGGAGACCGCCTGATGAACGCCTTTCGCCTCTCGCGCCGTCCGGACCTGGGTGAATCGATCCGTGTCTCCTTCGAGTTCTTCCCGCCGAAGAACGACGACATGGAGGCGCGGCTCTGGCAGACGGTGGAGCGGCTGGAACCGTTGGCGCCGCATTTCGTCTCGGTGACCTATGGTGCCGGCGGCTCGACGCGCGACCGTACGGCGCGGACGGTCAAGCGCATCCTCGACGAGACGTCGATGGTGCCTGCGGCGCACATGACCTGCGTCGATGCCTCGCGCGCCGAGGTGGACCAGGTCGTGCGCGACTACGCCGCGATGGGGGTGAAGCGCTTCGTGGCGCTGCGCGGCGATCCTGTCGAGGGGGTTGGCGCAACCTACCGCCCCCACCCCGATGGCTACGCCAACGGGGCGGAACTGACGGCGGCGATCGCCCGCCTCGGCGATTTCGACATCACGGTTTCGGCCTATCCGGAAAAACACCCCGAAAGCCCCGACTATTCGACCGATATCGAGATGCTGAAGCGCAAGATCGACAGCGGCGCCAAGAGGGCGATCACCCAGTTCTTCTTCGACAACGATGTCTATGAGCGTTACGTCGAGCGGGTGCGGCGTGCCGGAATCTACGTGCCGATCATCCCCGGCATCTTGCCGGTGCACAACATCGCGCAGGTGACCAATTTCGCCAAGCGTACGGGCGCACATGTGCCGTCATGGCTAAAGGAGCGCTTCGACGGGCTGGAAAACGACCCGCAAACGCACTCCCTCGTCGCCTCCGCCGTCGCCGCCGAACAGGTGCTCGACCTCATCGAGCGCGGCGTGCGCGACTTCCACTTCTACACGCTCAACCGGGCCGATCTCGCCTTCGCGATCAGCCATCTCATCGGCATCCGCCCGCACAAGGCGGCGGCCTGAGCCAGACATGCGGAGGCCGGGCGAATGAGCCCGGCCTCTGGAACTGTTCAGGAGGAAAACCCTCCTCATGTGGCTTCGGATCGTCCCGTCGTCAGGGCAGGATTCCGAGCACAACGGCCGTGATCAGGGCGAAAGCCGCGCCGATCATCAGGGCATTCAGCGAACGAGACAAACTCATTGGAGAACCTCCTAGGACGTTGCGGATGTGCTGGAGGTTATGGGAGAAACGGCTGTTCGCAAGGAAATTCGATGCTGCGCTGCAGCGGATCGTTGGAATAGTATTCCTGTACTGGTTGCAAACAATTGAGCCGGAATACGAATTCCGGCTCATCACGATTGTCGCGGCTGTTGATAGATTTCAGGTGAAATGGGCGGCTATGGCGTGTTCGAGCCAGGCCGCGGCGGAGAGGGCGATGCGATCGCGACCGAAGCGGCCGATGATTTGCACGCCGAGCGGAAGGCCCTCCGAATCGGCATGACCGGCGAGATTCACGCAAGGGTTGCCGGCAAGCGTCCAGACCTTGTTGAACAGGGGGCTTCCGGTCGACGCGAGGCCTGCGGGAGCTGCGCCGGGCGCGGACGGCGCCAGCAGCACATCGACGCGCGAAAACAGGTCTCCGACGGCATGGCGCGCCGCGCGGGCCTTCCCGCGCGCGGCATCATAGGTTTCCGGGGAGATTTCCCGTCCGCTCGCAAGCGTTGCGGCCAGCATCGGCGACAGTCTCGAACGATGGTTGTTCCAGATGTGGCGCAAGGCATGAGCCGCCTCGAAGTTCTGTACCGTGGCGTGTGCATCGCGGCCCTCGGCGAGCGCCGGCGGTTCGGCGATCTCGATAATGGTCGCGCCCTCGCGTTCGGCGATTTCGGCGGTACGCTCGACGGCGGCGCGCATGGCCGGGCTCATCTCCGCGTCAATCGACGCGCGGTAGAGGCCGATACGCAGCGATTTCGGGTGAACCGGTTCCGCCGCGAGGGGCCGGCCGAGCAGGCGGTCCGCAAAGAGCGCGACATCCTCGACGCGGGCGGCGAAGAAGCCCGGCGTGTCGAGGCTCCAGGAAAAGGTCAGCAGCCCGACGGCGGGCGCCAGGCGGAAGCTCGGCTTGTAGCCGGCGACGCCGCAAAAGGCGGCCGGGCGGATGACCGATCCGCCGGTTTGCGTGCCGAAGGCGGCGGGAACCATGCCGGCGGCGACGGCCGCGGCACTGCCAGAGGAGGAACCGCCCGGCGTATGCGCCCGATTGCGCGGGTTTTTCGTCCGTGCCGGGTTGAGGAAGGCGAATTCGGTCGTGACCGTCTTGCCGGCAACCCAGCCGCCGCGCTCGCGCGCCAGCGCCACCAGCGCAGCATCGGTCGAGGGCCGATGACCGGCGAAGATCGGGGAACCGAAGGCAGTCGGCAGGTCGGCGGTGTCGAACACATCCTTGACGCCAATCGCGATGCCGGCAAGCGGGCCCTCCGATTGGGCATCGGGCAGATCGGCGACGCATTCGAAGGCGCCGATGTCCGCGTCATTGTCGAGGATGGCCTGGCGCGAGGCGGCAAGCGCTTCCCGTGCCGAAAGGTGCCCGGCGGCGATATCGTCGAGAATGGCCTTGAGCGACTGCATGATGCCTCCCGGCCCTCTATCGCCGGGAGACGACGCGTCCGTCAATGACGACGAGGCTCAGAAGAATCACGGCCATGCCCGTGAGTTCCCATGCATCGAGCCGTTCGCCGAGGAGGACCGTGCCGAGAACCACGGCGCTGACCGGAACGACGAGGGTGACCAAGGCGGCGTTGGAGGCGCCGGCGCTGGCAATCAATTCGAAGAAGAGAATGTAAGCGAAGGCGGTCGCCAATATCGCCAGAGCTACGACGGCTGCGATCGTCTGGGGCGAGGCGGCGAGCGCCGCGGGAATGTTGCCGGCGACCAGCGCCACCGGCGTCATCAGCAGGCTCGACGCCGTCAATTGCCCGGTCGCCACGAGCATGGGCGGAACCTTCTTGAAGCGCCGCGCGAAGGTCGCGGCGAAGCCGTAGGAGATGGCAGCGCCGACGATACAGAGTTTCGCCCAGGTCGGGCTGTCGCCCGCACCCGCGACGGCCGGGGCGAACATCAACGCCGCGCCGGCGATGCCGATAACAATTCCCGCGAGCTTGTGCGCAGGCAGCCGCGCTTCGACACCGAAGCCTCGCGCGACCAGCGCCGTCCACAAGGGGGTCGTGGCGTTGATGATCGACGCGAGACCGGCGCCGATCGCGGTCTGGCCGGCAACGATCAGCGTGAAGGGGATGACGTTGTTGAGGACCGACAGTAACAGAAAGGCCGGTAGATGGCTCCGATAGGCCGCAAGGTCGCTTCGCGCGATCAGGACCACCGGCCACAAGACGCCAGCCGCCAGCACGACACGAAGGAAAACCAGCGTCAGCGGGTCGATTTCGGCAATCGCGACGCGAACGAAGAAAAACGATCCGCCCCACAGCAACCCCAGCAGGATCAGCAGGGCCCACGAACGGGCGGACATCGCGTTAGCGGGAACTGAGCCGGAAGGGGGCATGGCAACCTCGTTTCCTCACCGTTAGCGCCGCTCCGGCTGGCCAGCCACCCGAAAATCGGCACGTACTTTTTCCCGAGACTGCCGGCTGTTACCCTGACCGGAAAACGAGGGAGGCATCCGATGGAACGATTCGCCAACGCCACGGAAGCGGCGCTGACGCTGAGGCCGGACGAACCGGTCTACTGCTTCCGCCCGGACGTGCTGAAGGCGGATGCGCGCCGGTTCATGGATTCGTTTCCGGGCAAGACGGCCTATGCGGTGAAAACCAATGGCGAGGAGCTGGTGCTGAGGACGCTCGTCGAGGCGGGAGTCGTCAGTTTCGACGTCGCTTCGCCCGCCGAATTCGCCGCCGTGCGCGCCGTCTCGGCCGATGCCGAAATGATCTACATGCATCCGGTCAAGGCGATGTCGCATATCCGCCTCGCCTTCGAGCAGTACGGCATCCGCACCACGGTGGTCGACCACGAAGACGAGATTTCCAAGCTGACGCGGGTGGTGAAGGCGCTCGACCTCGATCCGACGACGATCACCGTTTTCGTGCGCATCGCCACCAAGGGCGAGGCCGCCTACGAGTTGTCGAAGAAATTCGGCTGCGGACCGGCGCAGGCGATCGAACTGATGCAGCGGCTCGACCGCAACGGCTTCCGCGTCGGGCTGTGCTTCCATGTCGGCAGCCAGATCGAGGATCCGGACGTTTATGACGGCGCGCTGAAATCGGCCGACTGGGTGCGGCGCAGGGCAGGCGTCAAGCTCGCCGAACTCGATATCGGCGGCGGCTTCCCGGCCGACTATGGCCACGACCCGGCGAAGAAGCTCGACGACATGCCGTCGCTGCCGCAACTGATGAGCAGGGTGCGCGGCGACATTGCCGAATGGGGATTTTCCAAGGTGCCTTTGGTCGCGGAGCCAGGGCGCGTGATCGTGGCACGCGCCTTCTCGCTGATCGTGCGGGTGATGCTGCGCAAGGGGCGCCGCCTCTACATCAATGACGGCATCTGGGCGTCGTTGTCGGACAGCTGGACCGGCAAGATCGCGCTGCCGGCCCGCTTCATCCCCGACCCGGCGATCCGCCAGCGCAACGGCGACGAAAACGAGATCGTGCCATTCCGCGTCTGTGGGGCGACCTGCGATTCGGTCGACATCCTGTCGAAGCCGTTCTGGTTGCCGGAAACCATCGACACCGGCGACTGGATCGAGATCGGCCATATCGGCGCCTATTCGATGGCGCTGCGCACCCGCTTTAACGGCTTCTATCCCGACCGCTTCGTCGAGGTGACGACGCCGTTCGACGAGGGCGGCATGCCGCACGGCTTCGTGTCGCTGGAGACGATGGAAGGTTACGCGCAGGGCCTTGCGGCGGATTGAAGCATTGGCGGGACGCGGCGGCGGCCTACATTCAACGCATGGCCCGTCGCGCGCCCCTGCCCAAGCTCGTTCGATTCGTTATGGTCAATTCGGCCATCGGCATCGTCATCGGCTGGGCCGTGGCCGCCTTCCTCGTCTATTTCAACATCCACGGCTTCGGCGAACTGGTGATGCATTCGCGCCATCGCATCCCGGCGATCATCGTGCTGGCCTCGTCCTTCGGCATCACCTTCGGTTTCGGCTATTTGACGACGTCGATCCTGCTGCTGCCGACCGACAAGGACGAATTCGACAAATACTGACCGGCATCAGCCAAAGAAGGCGAGCCAGAGGGCGACGAGCAGGCTCGTCAATGCCGCGTTGAGGCCCATGGCGATGCCGGCGAATGCTCCCGCCGTCTCGGAGACCTGGAAGGCGCGCGCGGTACCGATGCCGTGCGAGGCCACACCGGCGGCAAAGCCGCGCGCGGCATAGTCGGTGATCCGCAGCGCGTTCATCAATGGTGTGACGATCAGTGCGCCGATGATGCCCGTGGCGATGACGAGGACGGCGGTCAGTTCCGGTACGCCGCCGAGCGACTTCGACAGTTCCATGGCCACCGGCGCGGTAACGGATTTCGGCGCGATGGAGGCGAGCACCGACGGCGGGGCCCCCAGCGCCCAGGCAATTAGGACGGCACTCAACGCGGCGACGATCGACCCGGCCGCCAGCGCCGCTGCCATAGCCACGAGATTTTCGCGCACCAGCACGCGGTTGCGCCACAACGGCACCGCGAGCGCGACCGTCGCCGGGCCGAGCAGGAAGTGGACGAACTGCGCACCCTCGAAATAGGCCGGATAACCGGTGCCGGTGACGAGAAGGACGCCGACGATGATCCCGCCGGCGACAAGGACGGGATTGGCGAGCGGATGGCGGTTCAACCGGCGCGACAGCGCATCGCCGGCGACATAGGCGGCGAGCGTCAGCGTCAGCCACAGCAGCGGCGAGGCTGAGAGATAGACCCAGAGCGAGCGGATATCAGGCGCCACGGCCACCGCTCCAACGCTTCACCGCCAGAAAGACACCGACGGTCACAAGAAGGGTCAACAGGGTCGACACGACCAGCGCCAGAACGATGGCAACACCGGCCGAGGCGATGGTTTCGCCGTGGCGGACGATGCCGACGGCCGCGGGCACGAACAGCAGCGAGAGATGGCGCAACATGCCGCTCGCGGCCGCGTCGAGGCTATCGCCGGGTCCGCCGCGCCAGAACAGGAAGGCAAGGAACAATGCCATGCCGATGACGGGTCCCGGCAATGCCATGCCGGCGGAGGCTTCGCGCAACAGCGCGGCAAGCGTTTCGCCTGCCAGCTGGAAGCCGAGCAGCGCCGCGAATGCGGTCGGGATGGAGAGCTCGCGCGTGCCGGCGCTCACGCCGGATCAGTCCGCGTTCGCCGCCAGCCAGGACCGCCACGCCCTGGCATCGCCCCTGAAAACGTTGATGTCGGCGTCGCCCTTGACGCCCGGGACGCGCCCGGTGCCCGTGTACTGCCAGAATACCCACGCTTGGCCGTCATATTTGGCGTCGGGGTGGTCGTTGGTCGAGCGCAGCCACCACGAATAGCCCTTGAAGCTCGCCAGGCCGTTGTCTTCGAAGAAATCGGGTGTCGTGTAGATGACCGGCTTCTTGCCGTAGTGGCGCTCGATCATCGACAGAAAAGTCTTCATCTCGGAACGCACGACACTGGCCGGCGGCCGCTTCTTGCAAGTGGGCGATTGCGGGTTCCACTCCATGTCGAGCACCGGGGGAAGCGCGGACGCATCCTTGGGTACGTTGCGGATGAACCAGCGCGCCTGGTCGGCCGCCGAAGTGCAGAAATAGTAGAAATGGTAGGCGCCGCGCGGCAAGCCGGCGGATTTGGCAGTGCGCCAGTTCTCGGCGAAACGGTCATCGACGCGGTCGCCGCCCTCGGTCGCCTTCATGAAGGCGAAGGACACGCCGGAGGCGCGGGCGCGGGCAAAGTCGACACTGCCCTGATATTTGGCGACATCGATGCCGTGGACGGCGTGGCCATGTGGGGACTTGCGGCCAAAATCGAACGGATCGGCATCGCCGAAACGCGGTTTCGCATTCCCGGCATAGGCAAAGGTTTCAACCGGCTTGGACGCGGCGGCGTGTTCTTCCTCGGCAAGCGAGACGGTTGCCGGCTCGGCCGCCGCGACGTCGGCGCGCGGCGCAGGATCGACCGCCGCGACCGGACGAACGTCAAGGGCGCTCGTGGAACAGGCCCCAAGCAGGGATGCCAGCATCAAGGCTGCAAGACCGTTCTTCAATTCAAACGTCCCCATGCATTTCGTGCGATTGCGGCACGATTCCGCCTCTCTTCCTGCTCCCTTATGTTTAAATTTCGGCAAATTTTCGACCCCGCGCAAGGGTGCGACAACGGTCAGGGGCGGCATTTTTCTTTGCGCTTGCTTCGGCGGCGCGGTCGCGCCACCAATAGGGAAAAGGGGTGCAAGGCATGCGTTTCCTGGTCGCGATGATCAAATGGCTCCTGGGGCTGGTCGTGCTCCTCGTGGTCGGACTTATCGGCTGGCTGAAACTGGCGCCGCCGGACCTCATCCGCGTCGCCGACGGCTATTCCGCCAAGATCGTCTGTTCCAACGTGTTCCTTGCCGGACGCGACGCCGACGAGGTGTTGAGGGTCGACGTGCAGGCGCCCGGCCATCCGATCCTCAAATATGTGACGGTTTCGGTCGACGAAAGCGCCGGCACCGTGAAGGCGGGTCTTTTCGGTTTCTTCGGTACCTCAATGGCGCGCCATGCAACCGGCTTCGGCTGCGCCACCGTCGCCGACGGCGATCTGGCGGCGTCTGTCGCGCCAACGGCGCCGCCCGTGACCGCGCCTGGCGCTGCTGACGCGTTATGGCCGGCAGGCGAGAGGGTGGAGGAAAGCCAGAACCCGATCGTCGCCGACATTCTTGACGATCCGGCAATGACGGGCCCTGGCATGCGCGCCGTCGTCGTCGTCAAGGACGGGCGCATCGTCGGGGAGCGCTATGGCGAAGGGTTCTCGGCGGCGACGCCGCTCATCGGCTGGTCGATGACGAAAACCGTGAATGCGGCACTGGTCGGAACGGTGGTCGGCGCGGGCCGGCTTTCGGTCGGCCAGAAGAGCCTGCTCAAGCAATGGTCGGGCGATCCGCGTTCGCAGATTTCACTGGCCGACCTGCTGTCGATGTCGTCCGGCCTCGCCTTCAACGAGGACTACGGCGATGTCACCGATGTGACGCGGATGCTCTACCTCGAACCCGACATGGCGACTTTCGCCGCATCCATGCCGACCGAAGCAGGTCCCGGCGAAACCTTCTCCTATTCGAGCGGCACCGCGAATATCCTGGCGCGCATCTGGCAGAACGCTGTCGGGGATGCCGGGGAGGCGGCGCGATGGCCGCAAGAGAAGCTGTTCGGCCCGCTCGGCATGGCGTCTGCGACGCTGGAGCAGGACGCGCGGGGAACCTTTACCGGCTCCTCCTACCTGTACGCGACCGCCCATGACTGGGCGCGCTTCGGACAATTCCTGTTGCTGGACGGGGCCTGGAACGGCACCCAGATCCTGCCGCCGGGATGGGTGGCGATGATGCGCGAGCCCAATCCGGTTTCGGATTCCGGCTTCGGGTCGGAATACACCAAAGGCCAGATGTGGCTGCGCGGACCTGAAGGGGGAACGCCGGAGGGCGAGGATCCCGACGAGGGCTTCTCGCTTCCCGGCGACACGGTCTGGGCACTCGGCCATGACGGCCAGTCGATCGCCATCGTCCCGTCGCAGGGTCTCGTCGTAGTCCGGCTCGGGCTGTCTCCGTCGAAGCTTGGCTACAAGCCGCAGGGCATGGTGGCGGCGCTGGCCGAGGCGCTGTAGGCGCTGCCCGAAGAAACGCGGCCGCCGTTCAACCGACGGCCGCGAAGTTTCGCGATCAAGCCTGGCCGGTGCGGCCCAAAAGGTCCTGGAACCACTTGACCGACGGATCGAAGGGCTTGCCGCCCTTGATGCGCTCGAACTCGATGGCGCGCAGGCGGCCGCCATGGCCCTCGTCATGGCCGATGAGGCCGGGCACGCCGTCGAGTGCCGACTGCACGGCGAGATCGGCCATGCCCTTGATCAGGCGCAGATCGTCGGCATTCGCCGGCGCGGAGCGGGCGAAATAGCCGGACTTCTGCACCAGCGTCTTTTCCGCACCGATGCCCTTGGCGAACTGCTTGGCGAACCAGTCACCGACATTGATGGTGTCGAGCTTGACATGGCCGAAGGCGTCGCGGGCGAGTTCGATACCGGCGGCCTCGCGCTCCTTGACGATGGCGTCCACGCCCGCGCCCTCCGACACGAAGATCGTGGCCGAGCCGACCTGCTCCATGCGCTTGCGCAGCCTTTCGGTCTCGGCCTCCATGTCGAAGGCGAGTTCCGGAACGTAGATCGCGTCGATATCCTTCAGCGCCCGGCTCATGAGGAAGCCATCGGGGAAACGATGGCCCTCGACGATCGGCTGGTAAGCCAGCGCGGTCGCCGCCGTCAGCCAGCCGCAGTGGCGGCCCATCACCTCGTGGACGACGAACGTCTTCGGATTGGCGCTCTGTTCATTGGAGACGTGATCGAAGAAGCGTGCGCCGGCCTCCGCCGCCGTCCAGGCGCCAAGCGACTGGCGCACCGGAACGATATCGTTGTCGACCGTTTTGGGCAGGCCGACGACTGTCAGGTTGTGGCCGTTGGCCTTCAGATAGGCGGCAAGCTCGGCGGCCTGGGTGGAGGTGTCGTCGCCGCCGATAGTGTGCAGGATGGTGACGCCGTCGGCGATGAGCTGGCGGGCGGCGGCTTCCAGCGGGTTTTCGCCTTCCTTGACGAGGCCGCGCTTCACGCAATCCTTGGCGTTGGTGATCTTGACCCGGCTGTTGCCGATGGGCGAGCCGCCGAAGCGATGCAGGAGGGGCGCCTTGTCGCGCATCGCCTCGTTGACCTCGATGCGATCGCCACGCAGCAGGCCCTGATAGCCGGAGATGTAGCAGACGAGGTCGACGTCGGGCGCGATCTCCGAATAGCGCTCGATCAGCCCGCCAACGGCGGAGGACAGGCACGGGGCGAGGCCGCCGGAGGTGAGCATAGCGGCTTTAGGCGGACGGGCGGACATGGGTTTGCTCCTCATTGCAAATCGGACGCTGGCGATACCTAGAGCATTTCCGGCGAAGATTGAATCGTTTGAACGCCGGAATCCTGCGGGCTGGCGAGAAGCGCGGGCCGAAGCGGTGCAGGCACCGTGAGGCCCGTGCGACGCGGCCAGGACGCAGGAGACCAAGTTGAAACGATTGCAGTTTGGTCTTTCATCTCAATCGGTTCCTGGTTTCGGCTCGGGCGTCTTTCGCGCCCCGGCCGTGTCGAAATCCTCGCACGATGATCACATCGCGCTGCGGTCTTCTCCTTGCCGGTTCGCAAAAATCCATCCCGTCAAACTGCTCCAATCCTCGCCGGAAATGCTCTAGCGAGTTTCAATCGGTTGAGAAAGCGACGTTGCGTCGCAAAGGGGGGTCAAGTGCCGCCAATGTCGCGCAGCAGCCATCCGACGATCCACGCCATCAGCGAGGCGGCCCCGCCGATCAGCAGGGTTTCCGCTCCGGAGCGCCACCAGGGCGCCAGCGACCAACGGCTTTTGGTCGCGCCGATGGCGAAGAAGACGGCGGCGGTCATGGCGGTGGAGATCTCGAAGGGGTGCGCCAGCTCGAACACATAGGCGACGAGCGGCACCGATCCGCACAGCACGAAGGCGACGAAAGTGGCGATCGCCGCAACGGTCGGCGAGGAGTAATTCGGTGTCAGCCCGTATTCGTCGGTCAGCATCAGGTCGATCCAGGTTTCCTCCTTCGACGTGATGGCCTCGACCGCTTCCGCCAGACTGTCGCCGGAAAGGCCCTTGGCGGCGAGGATCTGGCGGACCTCCTCGCGTTCGCCTTCCGGTTCCATTCGGATGTGCTTGCGCTCGATCTCGCGCACCCGTTCGACATCGTCGGCCACGGTCTTGGCGCCCGAATAATTCGACGCCGCCATCGAGAAGCCGTCGGCGATGAGGTTGGCGACGCCGAGGACAAGGATCACCTTCGACGACAGCTGTGCGCCGACAACGCCCGACACCACCGCGAAGGTGGTCACGGCCCCGTCGATGCCGCCATAGACGAAATCGCGCAGATATGACGGCTTCTGACCGGCAGCGAGACGGGCGGCGATGGCATCGGTGCGGTGCGAGTGCTCAAGCGGCATGGCCGAATTCACTCCCTGATCTGCGCAACATGGCGCGGCGACGCCGGTCGATCCTTGCGTTCAATCAAGTCGGACGCGCATGTCGCGCCGGATCAGTTTCATGAGTGCAGTTTATCTGCAAAATAAACCATTGCGTGTGCGTCGATTGCTGATCCGGCGCTGCTGAAAGCAAATCGATAGATCCCTCGTCGCAGGCGAAGCAGAACCATTTCGCTTTGCAAGTGATCCAGTTCGCATTGCCATCGCATCGCATTGGTGTATCAGGATGTTCTGCCTTTCCATTTCGGGGCTCGGGGGGCAGGCCCTGGGACTTGTTCACCGGTCGCCGTGCGATCCGGTCGGACGCCGCAATGGAGAGGTCAACATGAAACGACTGCTGCCAATCGTCTTTCTTGTGGGAAGTGCAGGCTATGCGCTCGCCCAATCGTGGAGTTTCGGTTCCGAGGGCATCGCCCTCCCGCCGTCGGTCGCCGGAACCAAGGTGAGCGGCGCGACGATAACGTGCCGCGGCGACAATTATTTCCTCAAGCTGGCGGATGTCGTCATCGGCAGCGGCGGCAACGGCGACGTTCCGGTTGCGCTGCTGGTCGATGCCAAGGTGTTCGCGACCACCGCGGACCAGGGAACCGGGCTGATCGCCGTTCCGGCCGCCGCGCTTAGCGCACTGAAATCCGGCAAGCGGCTGACGCTCAGCATCCCGGTCGCGGGCCTGACCATCGAGACGACCTTCGCGCTGAAGGGCTCGTCGAAGGCGCTGGAAGCGCTGGCCGGGGCTTGCGCTCCCGCGGGCGGGCCCGAAAAGGTCGCCGGCAACGGCGCCTCCATGGAGGTGATGGACACCTATGTTGCGGGGTCGGCGATCGCCGTTCCGTTTGCCGCGCCCGCCGGGGACAACCGGTTCTGGATCGGTTTCGCGCCTGTCGGCGGCGGGCCGACTGATTATCTCGGCAACGGTTATGCCTATACATCGTCCGGCAACCCGGCGGTGCTCACCGCACCGGGCAAGCCCGGCGACTACGAACTGCGCTTCGCCGACGACACGGCGAAAGTGAAGTTACTGGCAAAGCTGGTGACGATCACGCCGGCGGGCGCCGCGACCCTTTCGGCGCCGTCGGAGGCAGTCGGTGGGCAAATGATCAGCGTGACGCATAGCGGCCCGGACGGGCGGGCCAATGCCGTCGCGATCCTGCCGGCGGGCGCGCCCGACCACAGCAACAATTCCTATCACGGTGCGGCGACGTCCAGCAGTCCGGCGACGTTGCGCGTGCCGGCGGCCGGCGGCGCCTATGAGGTACGCTACCTGCTCGCCGTTGGCGAAGCGGTCGTCGCGGCCCGCCAGCCGCTCACCGTATCCCAGGCACCCGGCGTGACGCTGACCGCGGCGCAGGCCAAGGCCGGTGAGCAATTCGCGGTGGCGCTCGGGACCGACGCGCCACGGCTCAGCGGCGACTACATCTACATCGCCAGGCCGGGCACGCCGGGCAGCAACTACGATGGCGGCTACGCTTCCGTACCCAGTTCGGGAGACGCCAAAATCACCGCGCCCAAGGACGTCGGCGACTGGGAAATCCGCTACGTCATTCCCGACAACGGAAGCTGGTCGTCAGTCGGCAGCGCCAAGCTGGCGGTCAACTGACCCGCGGCGTTCCATATCCTCCCGGCGTGGGCGGGGTGACGATCACCGCGTCGCCGGGTCCGATCACGGTCTGGTCGCAGGCTTTCAGCGTTTCCACTGTACCGTCGGCGCGGCGGACTTCGGTCCGGCCGACCTCGCCGTCGCCGCCGCCATCCAACCCGCGCGGCGGGTGCGAGCGGTGCGAGGAGAGGATGGCGAGGTCCATCTTCTCCAGGAAGCGGATGACGCGGCGGGTGCCGTCGCCGGCGTGGAATCGGCCCTTGCCGCCGGAGCCGGCGCGTATCGAAAATTCCTCCAGCACGACGGGGAAGCGCAGCTCCAGTACCTCAGGGTCGGTCAGGCGCGAATTGGTCATGTGCGTGTGGACGCCGGAGGCGCCATCGAAGCCTTCGCCGGAATTGAGTCGGCCTGCCGGTGCGCCGGAGCAGATCGTCTCGTAATACTGGTGCCTGACATTGCCGAAGGTGAGGTTGTTCATGGTCCCCTGCGCATTGGCGAGCGCACCCATCGCCTGGAACAGCGCATTGGTGACGTGCTGCGAGGTCTCGACATTGCCGGCGACGACTGCGGCAGGGTAGGCCGGCCGCAGCATGCAGCCCTCGGGGATGACGATATCGATCGGGCGCAGGCAACCGGCATTCATCGGGATGTTCTTTTCCACCATGACGCGGAAGGCATAGAGCACGGCGGCGCGCGCCACCGGTTCGGGTGCATTGAAATTGTTCTTCTCGACCGGCGAGGTGCCGGTGAAATCGACGGTGGCGCGCCGCGCCGCGCGGTCGACGGAGATTTTCACGCGGATGACCTGGCCGGTGTCGGTCGGATAGTCGCAGGCGGCTTCGTCGGGCAGGCGGTCGAGCACCAGGCGGACGCTCTCGGCGGCGTTGTCCTGGACATGGCCCATATAGGCTTCGACCACGTCGAGGCCGAAGTGACCGACCATTTTGCGCAGTTCGGCAACGCCTTTCTCGCAGGCCGCTATCTGCGCCTTCAGGTCGGCGACGTTCTGGCGGACGTTGCGGACGGGGAAGGGGTGGTCGGTCAGAAGTTCGACAAGCTCGGCCTCGCGGAAGCGGCCTTCTTCTACGAGCAGGAAGTTGTCGATCAATACGCCTTCCTCCTCCACCGAGGTGGCGAGCGGCGTCATCGAGCCGGGCGCCACGCCGCCGATATCGGCGTGGTGGCCACGCGCCGCCGCCCAGAAGAGGATTTCCTTGCCGGCGTCATCGAATACCGGCGTCACCACCGTGATGTCGGGCAGATGCGTGCCGCCGTTGTAGGGCGCGTTCAGCGCGAAGACGTCGCCCGGACGAACCTTGCCGGCATTGAGGCGGATGATCGTCTCGACGGAGCGGTCCATGGAGCCGAGATGCACCGGCATGTGGGGGGCGTTGGCGACGAGGCGGCCATCGCGATCGAAGACGGCACAGGAGAAGTCGAGTCGTTCCTTGATATTGACCGAATAGGCCGTGTTCTGCAGCGTCACGCCCATCTGCTCGGCGATCGACATGAAGAGGTTGTTGAACACCTCCAGCAGCACGGGGTCGGCTTCCGTGCCGAGCGCGGCAAGGCGGCGTTTCTTCTCGACCCGACGCATCAGGATATGGTCGCGGGCGGTGATTTCGGCGTCCCAACCCGGCTCGACGACTATGGTCTGGTGCGATTCGACGATCAGCGCCGGCCCGGCGATACGGGCGCCGCGTTCGATCGACGCGCGGCGGTAGATTCCGGCGTCGCGCCATTCGCCTTCGCAGAAGACCGGCCGCGTCTCGCCCGGGACGGGGCGGTGGTCGACCGACGGGTGTTCGGTTTCGTCGCGACCGCGCACGCGCCCGTCGCGGCCGTCGACGCCGACGGCCTCCACGATCAGCGGCCGGCCTTCATAGATGAAGCCGAACTGCGCCTTGTGGGCGGCCTCGAAATCGGCGCGGGCGCCTTCGACAGACCACGTCGCGAAGTTCACCGGCAGTGTCGTGTCGGATCCGTCATAGCGAATATGGAGGAAAGGCGACCAGGCGACCTCCTCCTCGGGTACGCCCTGCACGGCGAGTTCGGCAAACACTTCGGCCAGCAGCTCATCGTTGAGGCGGCGCAGGGCGGGAACGGAGACTTCGGCCAGCGGCAGCAGCGCCGCCTTCTGGCGCGAGGCGAAGACGGAGGCGAGGCCGATGCCGTAGGCCGAAAGCAGGCCGGACATCGGGTGAATCAATACCGCCTCCATGCCGAGCGCGTCGGCGACGAGGCAGGCATGCTGGCCGCCAGCGCCGCCGAAGGCATTGAGCAGGTATTCAGTGACGTCGTAGCCGCGCTGGACCGAAATCTTCTTGACCGCGTTGGCCATGTTCTCGACCGCGATGGTGAGGAAGCCCTCGGCCACCTGTTCGGGCGCGCGGCCATCACCGATCCCGGCGGCGAGCGCAGCAAATTTTTTGCGCACGGTCCCAGCGTCGAGCGGTTCGTCCTGGCCGGGACCGAAGATCGTCGGAAAGAGGTCGGGCTGCAGGCGGCCGAGCATGACATTGGCGTCGGTGACGGCGAGCGGGCCGCCGCGCCGGTAGGCCGCCGGGCCGGGATTGGCGCCAGCGGAATCCGGGCCGACGCCGAAGCGGCCCTGGTCGTAGTGCAGGATGGAGCCGCCGCCGGCGGCGACCGTGTGAATGCGCATCATCGGCGCGCGGACGCGCACGCCGGCGACCTCGGTGTCGAAGGCGCGCTCGAACTCGCCGTCGAAATGGGCGACGTCGGTCGAGGTGCCGCCCATGTCGAAACCGATGACCTTGGTGAAGCCGGCCATGCGCGCGGTGTCGGCGAAGCCGACAACCCCGCCGGCCGGTCCGGACAGCAGGGCGTCCTTGCCCTGGAACAGATCGGCGGAGGTCAACCCGCCCGACGACATCATGAACAGGAGGCGGGGCGGAGAGCCGGTCTCTCCCATAGCGGGTGAAATCGATGAGGGTGCCAATTCCCCCTTCACGCGCTCGACGTAGCGGCGCAGGATCGGTGAGAGATAGGCGTCGACGACGGTGGTATCGCCGCGCGAGACGAACTTCACCAGCGGCGAAGCGCGGTGCGAGACGGAAATCTGTGAAAAGCCGATGTTTCGGCAGAGCGCCTCGGCTTGCCTCTCATGCTCCGGCCAGGCCCAGGCGTGCATGAACGCGATGGCGACGGCGTCGATGCCATCCGCCTTCGCCGCGCGGATGGCCGCCTCGGCCGACGTCAGATCGATCGCCACCTCGACCGTGCCGTCTGCGCGCACGCGCTCGTCGATCTCGACGACACGCTCGTTCAACTGTTCCGGCAGCACGATCTTCTTGGCGAAGATGTCGGGGCGCGCCTGCCAGGCGAGTCGTAGCGCATCGCGGAAACCGCGGGTGACGAGCAGAAGAACGCGGTCGCCCTTGCGTTCCAGCAGCGCGTTGGTGGCGACGGTGGTGCCCATCTTGACCTCGCCGACGAGGCCGGACGGGATCGGTGCATCGAGGGCGAGGCCCAGCAGCTTGCGGATGCCGGCGGTCGCCGCGTCGCGGTAGGCTTCCGGGTTTTCCGACAGCATCTTGGCCGTGTGCACGGCACCTGCCGGGTCGCGCCCGATCACATCAGTGAACGTGCCGCCGCGATCGATCCAGAATTCCCAGGCGCCGTCCGCCATGCCCAATCCCCTCTACAATTCGGCGAGGAATTCCTCCTCAAGCACCATCATGCGTTCGCCGTGATGGGGATGAAACCCCAGTTTCTCGTAGAAGGCGATGGCGCCGAGGTTCTGATGGTCGACGTCGAGCTTGAGGAAGCGGGCGCCGTTTGCGCTTTCGCGGGAGACTGCGGCGGCGAGAAGGCCGCGTCCGAGGCCGATCCCGCGCGCCGGCGGGGCGACATAGAGGTCGGCGATAAACAGTCCCGTCGCGCCGCGCCAGCCCGAATAGACCCAGGAATAGAGGCACAACCCGTCGAGCGCGGCTTCGGCCGGCGGCTCCGCCACCAGCATCTCGAACTGCTTCCTGCCGCGTGGGCCGCCGGTGAGCAGGGAATCGACGCTGGCGAGCGGCTTCCTCGGATTGCCGACGTCGGCGGACAAGGCCTGCAGCATGCCGACCACCTCGCCATAGTCGGGCGGCTGGGCCGGGCGGATGACATGGCGGCCGCGCCAGGGGAAGCGGAAGGCGTCGCGGCTCACCGTGCCCCCCGGAAGCCGGAAAGGAAGGCAGCGAGATTGGCACCGAGCGCATCGTTGAGATAGCCGCCCTCCTGCACCAGCACCGTCGGCAGGCGCATGGCGCCAATGGCGGAACCGATGCGGCGGAAGCCGTCCGTGGTCACGGAAAGCCCCTTGAAGGGATCGCTCTCGTGGGCGTCGAGGCCGAGCGCGAGGACAAGGCGGTCCGGCGCGAAAGCGGCAATGCGCGCGATGGCCGTTGCGAGCGCGGCGAGGAAGCCGCTGTCGCCTGTGCCGCGTTCGAGCGGCAGGTTGAGATTGTAGCCGAGGCCGCGGCCTTCGCCGCGCTCATCGGCGTGGCCCCAGAAGAAGGGGTAGAAGCGCACCGGGTCGGCATGGATCGAGACCGTCAGCACGTCGGCGCTGTCATAGAAGATGTCCTGGGTGCCGTTGCCGTGATGCAGGTCGACGTCGAGCACGGCGACGCGGCCGCCGAGCCGCCGCGCGGCAATGGATGCGTTGGCAAGATAGCAGAAGCCTGCGGCCTGGTCGCGCGTGGCATGGTGGCCGGGCGGACGGCAGAGCGCATAGGCGGCATCCTCACCCGCGAGCACCAGATCGGCGGCATGGACGGCGGCATGGGCGCTGCGCAGCGCCGAACCCCAGGTCTCGGCATTGATCGGGGCGGAGGTGTCGATCATGTGCCAGCCGGCATGGCCGACGGCGGAGGCGGGATAGGTGCCGTCGCGGCGACCGGGGTGGATGTTCGGCACGACTTCGGGCGAGGCGCCCTCGATGCGGCGCCAGCGTTCGTAGATCGTCTGCAGGAAGACGAGATATTCCGGCGAATGCACCGCGGCGGCGGGCGCGAGGCCGAGATCGGGCGGGACGACGCGGGTCAGGCCGCTGTCGAGCGCGGCTTTCAAGAGGATTTTCGCACGCTCCGGCTGCTCGGGGTTTTCAGCAGGCGCTCCGCTCGACAGGAACGATTTCGGGTAATGCGCCAGTTGCGCGTCGTCGAAGACGACTTTCATCAATGCGCCCTTTCAATATCCGACATTGGCGACGCCCTTGAGGCCGAGGCGCGCGCGCGCCTCGTCGGGCGTGGCGACGGAAAAACCGAGTTCCTCGACGATACGACGGATCTTGGCGACCTGGTCGGCATTCGAGCGGGCAAGCTCGCCGCGCGAAATCCGCAGATTGTCTTCCAGCCCGACGCGGACATTGCCGCCAAGCACGACCCCCACCGTCCCCAGCGTGAACTGCTTCAGGCCGGCGGCGAGCACGGAGAAATGGTAGTCGCCGATCAGCCGGTCGGCCGTGGACTTCATGGCCATCAGGCTTTCGGCCGAGGCATCGATACCGCCGAGCACGCCCATGACGAATTGCAGGAACACCGGCGGGCGGATGAGCTTGCGCTCAAGATAGAAGGCGAGCGTCTGCAGGTGGCCGACATCATAGCACTCGAACTCGAAGCGCGCGCCGCGCTCCTCGCCGAGGTTCTTCAGGATGCCCTCGATGTCGGAGAAGGTGTTCTTGAAGACGATGTCGCGGGTCGCCTCGAGAAAGCCCGCTTCCCAGTCGTGCTTCCACTCGCGCGGGCGTTCCTGCATCGGGAACAGGCCGAAATTCATCGAGCCCATGTTGAGCGAGCACATTTCGGGGCTTGCGGTCAGCGCCGGAGCGAGTCGCTCGGCGAGGCTCATGCGCGACGAGCCGCCGGTCGAGACGTTGAGCACCGCGTCGCATTCGGCCTTGATGGCCGGCAGGAATTGCATGAACAGCGCCGGATCGGCCGAGGGGACACCCGTTTGCGGGTCGCGGGCGTGCAGATGGATGATGGCCGCGCCGGCCTTTACGGCGGCGACGGAATCGGCGGCGATCTCTTCCGGCGTCACCGGCAGATGCGGGCTCATCGACGGCGTATGGATCGAGCCGGTGACGGCGCAGGTGATGATGACCGGTTCGCTCACGCGGCCGCCCCGGAAACAGCGAGCCCTTCTTCCTCCGCGAAGGCAGAGAGGCTGGCGTCGAGTTTCTCCATCAGGATTTCGAGTTCGGCGTCGGTGACGATCAGCGGCGGGCAGACCATGAAATGGTCGCCAATGCGGCCGCCGCGCGTGCGGCGCGAATAGATGATGAGGCCGCGGTCATAGGCAATATCGACCAGGCGGTTGAACGCGTTGATGGAAGGCGCCAGCGGCTCCATGGTTTCGCGGTCGGCGACCAGTTCGAAGGCGAGCAGCAGGCCCTTGCCGCGCACATCGCCGATGAAGGGATAGCGCGCCATCAGACCTTCCAGACTCGACTTGAGCTTGCCGCCTTGAACGGTCGCCGCGGTTAGCAGGTCGAGACGGTCGATCTCGTCGAGCACGGCGAGGCCGGCGGCGCAGGCCAGCGGATTGCCGGCATAGGTGTGGCCGTGGATGAAGCCTCCGGCGTCGATGACGGCCTCGGCGATGTCGCGGCGGGCGACCATGGCGCCGAGCGGCGCGTAGCCGGCGCCAAAGCCCTTCGACAGGGCAACGATGTCGGGCTTCACGCCCCAATGGTCGCAGGCGAGGTATTTTCCGGTTCGCCCGGCGCCGCTCATCACCTCGTCGGCGATGAGCAGGATGCCGAACTCGTCGCAGATGTCGCGGATCGCCGGGTAATAGCTGTCCGGGGCGACGAGCGCGCCCGTCGAGGCGCCGCCGACCGGCTCGAAGATGAAGGCGAGGACGGTTTCGGGCCCCTGGCGGAGGATTTCCTGGCGCAGCATGTCGGCGTAGCGCAGGCCGCGTTCGGCGTCGGTGAGGCCGTCGCGGTCGAGATAGGCGGTCGGCGAGGGGATCTTCGGCATCTCGCGCAGCATGGGCGCGAAGGGTGCGCTCATCATCGACATGCCGGTGACCGCCAGGGCGCCGAGCGTCGAGCCGTGGTAGGAGGGGAAGCGCGAGATGATCTTCCAGCGCTGCGGCTCGCCGATGGCGATGGCGTATTGGCGGGCGAGCTTTAGGCAACTTTCGACCGCCTCGGAACCGCCGGACACGAAAAACACGCGATCGAGGTCCGCCGGCATCAGTGTCGCGATGCGGGCGGCCAGCATCTCGGCCGGCTCGTTCTCGAAGTGCAGGCGGTAACCGAAGGTCGCCCGTTCGAGCTGTGCCTTCATGGCGTCGAGGACGACACGGTTGGAGTGCCCGATATTGGACACCATCGCGCCTGACGAGCCATCAAGCCAGCGATTGCCGTCGCGGTCGAACAGCCAGACCCCCTCGCCGCGGTCGAGCAGCGGGCGGCGCAGGCGTGTCTGGTAGAAAAGATGGGAAGGGGGACTGTTCACGATTGTCTCGCGGTTTTGGCGGAAGTTGAACAGAGCGCCGCCGACAAGGCAACCGCAATTGCGACATCGGATTGTAAGCGTTTGCGGTTTTTCCCTCGATCCGCGCTATCGCGTCGCAGCAATTTTGAGTGCGGCGCATGAAAGATGCTCGAATTTCGCCACAATTCGCCACCAACTGCGCACGCAGCAGCAATAGCCGCTGCAAGGAGGTTTGTTCCATGAAGAAGTACCTGATCCTGATCGCCTCGGTCTCGGCGCTGGCTCTTGCCGGCTGCAGCGAGAAGAAGGCGGAAGAAAAGGCCCCGGAAGCCCCGAAGGCCGAACAGCCGGCGCAGCCCGCCCAGCCTGAGCAGCCGAAGGCCGAAACGCCTGCCGCTCCGGCCATGGACGGCGCGGTCCAGGCCGCCATCGACCAGCTCAAGGCCGGTGCCGCCGCGATGACCGAAGAGCAGAAGACGGCCGCGATCGACAGCATCAAGGCGCTCGCCGAAGCTGCCGCCAAGGCCGCCGGTGCCGACGAAGCCGCGGTCGCGGCTGCCGTCGAGGCCGCAGTCAACGCCGCCAAGGCCGCCGCTGGCATGTGATCCGAGAAATTCTCGGGCAACAGGCCGGCCGGGTTTCCCGGCCGGCCTTTTTCATGGTCCGCGCGTCTTGCGGCCGGCCCAGACAAGGGCGCTGACAGCCGCGGCGAAGAGGATGGTCTCCATCCCGACCGGCTCGCCGAGCAGCAACCAGGCGAACAGCAGCGTGAAGAAGGTCTGCAGCAATTGCACTTGGCCGACGCGGGCGATGCCGCCCAGCGCCAGACCGGTGTTCCAGAACCAGAATCCGGCGAACATCGAGCCGAGTCCGAGGTAAAGAAGGGCGGAAAAGGCCGACGCGGGGGCGCTGGCAAATTCGGGTTTCCAGACGAACATGGACCCCAATAGAGACACCGGCGCGGCAACCACCAGCGCCCTCGAAATCACCACCCAACCCGGCATGCGTCGCGACAGGCGCCCGGAGATCACATAGCCGAGCGCTGCGCAGAGGCCGGCCATGAACATCCACACGTCACCGGTTTCAATGCTTCCGGCGCCACCGCGAACGGCAAAGGCCACCACCAGCGCCGCGCCGGCGACACTCGCCAACCAGAACAGCATCGAGGGCCGATCGCCGGCGAAGATTGCCGCGAACGTGGCGGTGGCAAGCGGCAGGATGCCGAGCACGACGCCCGCGTGCGCCGCCGGTACGGTCTGCAGTGCAACATTGGCAAAGCCGGGAAAGCCGAAGACCAGGAACAATGCGGCCAGCGCGATCTGCGGGGTATCCGCGTCGACGATCCGGCGACGCGAGGCGACAAGCGCCAGCAACGCCGCCGCGGCGGCGATGACGGCGCGGCCGAAGGTGATGAACCAGGGCGAATAGCCGGTCAGCGCGACGCGGGTGACCGGCAAAGTCGCGGCGAAGATGACGACGCCAACGAAGCCGAGAAGAAATCCGAGAGAATCGCGGGAAAGGGAACGCAGCATGCGGAAATGCCTCTATTCCCGTTCACGAAAATTTTCCATCCGTGCCGGCGTCGCCCCAGTAGCCGTCGGTTTTGACGCGCGCTAGCTTGGTGTGGGGCAGTCGAAACTCTCATCCTCCGCGGAGCGCCAATGACACTGGCCTTGTCGCTGCCTGTCCGCCTGGCCCTGACCAGCGGGTTCATCGCACTGTTTTCCAGCACCACAGCGTCCGCCGATGTTCTCTCGGCGCTGTCGGCCGGCGTCGATTGCGCCAAGGCCGGCGTCGAGGGGGCGGTGACCATTACGGCCGACATGGCGCAGAAGGCCGCCGCCGCATCGGAAGCCGCGGCGAAAGCCGGCGCCTGTACGGCGGTTCAGGGCGGCAACGCCGCGCCTTTCGCGGTCACCCTCGGTGCGTTGTCGGCGATCAAGATCGCGTCGCCCGAAAGCCTGCCAAACAAGCAGTGCTTCTCCTCGGTCAAGAAACACCTGGCGCGTCCGCTCGCCGAGGGCCTGTCGCTCGCCATCCCGGTCGACTCGGTCAAATCGACACTCACCAAGCTGGTCCAGAGCGATCTGGCGGCGGACGCCCTGTGGGAAACGCTGAATTCGACGGCGGTGCTCACGCCCTACACCTTTCAGGTCGACTGCGCCTGCACGACCATCGACGCCGGCATGACGCTCGCCGATTTCTCGGCCATTTCCGGGGCGGTGCAGAAGGCATCGAAATCCTGCGGCAAGTTCCTCGACGAAGCCGGACTCGGTTTCATCAACGACTTCGGCGGCGCGGCCATCGACGGTGTCATCCAGTTCGGCGAGGATACATATGACGAGGCGAGCGGCGCGTGGGACAAGCATGTGCTCGGCCAGAGCAAGCACGCCGGACCGGAGGAAGTCTACGGTTTCTATTTTGGCCGCTGGGAGTATCCGGTGGCCGTCGAGTACGCGCTCAATCCGGGCTACACGTTCGGCCAAAAGTTCGGGAACTATGACCTTTCGGTCGATGAGCTGTGGTCGCTTTGCGTCAAATATTACGACGACCACACGATGTCGGAGGACAATGCCAAGAAGACGTGCAACCTGCACCGTGACCGTTTCACCAATGTGGTGGTGCCGGCCGGAAAGAAGCTCTTCGAATATGGCGAGTTGCCGGGGTACTATTTCAACACGGTCAAGTTCCTCGTCGACAAGGACTGGCGCCAGCGGCTGCCCAAGCGCCTTGATGGCGTGATGATCGATGCCAAGGCCTGGCCGTCGGCGACGCAATTCCGCGACTGGACGAAGACCGAAGGGGAATCGCTTTTCCAGGATGTCTATGGTTCCCTCGGCGCCAAGGGCCCGGGCGACGACAAATGGGAATATCCCAACGCGACCGGCGGATTGCGGGCGGCGCGGGAGGCGCTCTCGACCACGGCACCCGACAAGGAACAGGCGACGATGACCGCCTATTCTGGCCTGAAGCCGCGCCTGTCGCAGACGGTGCTGGAGCAGTGGAATCAGGATCGCGAGACGGTTACCTCGTATTTCCTCGACACGATGTTGCCGGCGGCGGTGATGAGCGCGCGCTACGGCTGTCCGTCCGCGCCCTTCGAGGAGGCGTGCATCTCGCGCCTGCGGACCCGTTTCGAGACCGAGACGATCTGCTTCCCGGAAATTTCGCGGCGTAGCGCCGAACTGCCGACGCTGGGCCATGTGGCGCTCGGCGTCGGCCTCGCCGTCGGCGGGTGCAAGTCGAAACTGGCGATGACCGTGGTGCGGGCCCAGGAGCTGGGAACCTACACGCTGATCAATCCCGCCGCGGATATGGAAAAGTATTGCGCCTCGACCAGTGGTCGCGACCAGCGGGCTGCCTGCGGCAATGACCTCAGGGAGGCCGCCGACGCCTGTCTCATCGAGGGAATTGCCAAGGGCCAAGGCGACGACAAGATCCTTGCCTGCTACGCCGGCAAGGGAAAGAAGGTCGCGGCGATCTGGATGTCCGAAACGCTGAAGCCCGGCCAGACGCCGATGGTCAATGGCAATCTGGCCGGCCAGGGCAAGATCAAGCTGAAGTTGAAGAACGACGCGTATGCCGACCCGCTTCCAGACACCGAGCAGCCGGCGACGGACGATGCGGAACAGTCGCCCCGGTTGAAAGCGCGCAACGTCAATCCCGAACGGAACACGGCCGGGACATCGACCCGAAGGACGGCGACGGTCGAGGAAGACAGCAATGCGCCGACAGACACGGAAGCTCCGGCTCTGCGAACTCTGCGCCCGTTGTCGCCCGCCCTGAAGGCAGCGGCCGATGCGATTGCCCGTTCGCAACGCCAACAGGCGCGCCGGACCGGGACCGCGGATCAAGAGCCGGCGGAGGACGAGGCGTCGCCCGAGGATGAGACGCCGCCGGCACGACAAACCGACGGTCAGCCTCGCATCCTGCTGAGGCGCGATCCGATTCTCGTCGTGCCGCAGCAATAGAAGCAGCGTAACGCTTGCCAGCGTCGCGACGGCCGTTACAAGAGCGGCATGACCGTCTTCGCGCGCATCGGCGAATTTGTCGCCGCCTCGTCGACCAATGTGCTGTCGGGACTTGTCGACGGCATCAAACGGGTCTTCGCCCGCGATCCCGAAACGCGCCGGCAGGTCGCCTTTTCGGTCGCGATGATCGCGTTGTCGGCCAAGATGGCCAAGGCGGACGGGATCGTCACCGCGTCCGAGGTCCAGGCGTTCGAGGAATTCTTCGCGATCCCGGCGGCCGAACGCCGCAATGTCGAGCGCCTCTACGCGTTGGCGCAGGGCGATGTCGCCGGCTATCGCGCTTATGCCGCGCAGATGGCGGGACTGTGCGCCGACGGGATCAAGGCATGCCCGATCCTCGAGGACGTGCTCGACGGGCTGTTCCACATCGCCAAGGCCGATGGCGCGCTGCATGACAAGGAACTGGAGTTCCTGCGCGATGTGGCCGATATCTTCGGCTTCGACGAGAACCGCTTCGGCCATATCCTCGCCCGCCACGCCGACACAGGCAAGGCCGACCCCTGGGATGTTCTTGGCCTTCCGCGCAATGCCAGCTTCGCCGAGGTCCGCAAACGCTACCGCCAGCTTGCCGCCGAGCACCATCCCGACAAGATCCTGGCGCACGGATTGCCGAAAGAATTCCTGCTCATCGCCCACGACCGGCTGGCGGCGATCAATGTGGCCTATGCCGCGATCGAGCAGATGGTGCGGGCCTCGACATGACGGGATTTGTACCGGACCAGCCGGGCGCCGATGTCAGGGCGTCACCGAATTTCGGCCCGCGACGCGAGGGCATGGCCCCGTCGATCATTCTCCTCCACTATACCGGGATGGAAACGGGCGCGGGGGCGGAGGCCTGGCTTGCCGATCCGGCCTCGGAGGTCTCCGCCCACTACGTCGTGCACGAGGATGGCAGGATCGTGCAGATGGTGCGCGAAGCCGAGCGTGCCTGGCACGCGGGCAAGAGTTGCTGGTCCGGCGAGGTCGATGTCAATTCGGCCTCGATCGGCATCGAGATCGTCAATCCCGGGCATTTCCTCGGCTATCCGGATTTTCCCGAGCGCCAGGTCGAGGCGGTGATCGGGCTGTGCGCCGGCATCGCCGAGCGCAACGCCATCCGGCCCGAGCGGGTGCTGGCGCATTCCGACGTCGCGCCGGGACGCAAGATCGACCCGGGCGAAAAGTTCCCTTGGGCGCGGCTGGCCGAGGCCGGGATCGGCCACTGGGTCGAACCGGGTTTCGTGACCGGCGGCGGCGGATTCGGCGTCGGCGCGCGCGGCAGGCCGGTGGAGGCACTGCAAGCCCTGCTCGGCGTTTACGGCTATGATTGTCCTGCGACCGGCCAGTTCGATGCGCGTACCCGCATCGTGGTCGAGGCCTTCCAGCGCCATTTCCGGCCCGCGCTGGTCAACGGCATCGCCGACGTTTCGACCATCGACACCCTCAACCGCCTGATCAAGGCGCTGCCGGGCGGGGTGGTCAGCGCGTAACAGCGCGATACGCAAAGTGACTTGCACGGCCTTCGGCCTGCCCGATTGGCGTGGCTCATGGGCGGCGTTCACCGGTGCGCTCTTGGGGCAAGGAGCGGGACGCGCTGAAACGCAATGTCCGGACGAGCGGCCGCGGCTGCCTCCGGCTAATTAATGGAAGTCCATGAAAAATCTGGCTATTGTAGCGGCGACGCTTGTCGCTGCCTCCCTTCCGTTCGCCATTGTGGCGCAGGAATTGCCGGCGCCCGTGCCGATGACGCACGCGGTCGAGAACCCGCAGAAGGCGGTAACGCATCCCAGGACCGTCAAGGCGACCGCGCGAAAGGCGACCGTCGTGAAGGGGAGTTCGCATGCCGCCAATGGCGGTGGAAAGTCCGCTCCCGGAGCCTATCGCGAACTTATCGGGCGCTATGCGGCGGCCTATGGCGTGCCGGTCGGCCTCGCCCACGCGGTTGTCCGTGTGGAGAGCAACTACCGCGCCAATGCGCGCGGCGGCGCCGGCGAGATCGGCCTCATGCAGATCAAGCCGGCAACGGCGCGCATGCTCGGCTATCGCGGCAACGCGAGCGGCCTCTTCAATCCGGAGACGAACGTCAAGTACGGGATGAAATATCTCGCGATGGCGCATCGCCTCGGCGGCGGATCGGTCTGCGGCACGATCCTCAAATACAATGCCGGGCATGCCGCGCGGCGCATGAACCCGGTCTCCGCCGCCTATTGCGCCAAGGTGAAGCGCCACATGGGCGCCTGAGGCGAAAAGACGTGCATTTGCGGCTGGCGGGCATTACATAGCGCCTGCCAGCCGGCCGGGCGGCCGCGCGCGCAATCGCCGAAAGGTGGCGTGCGAGGAAAGTCCGGGCTCCACGGAAACACGGCGCCGGACAAGGTCCGGCGGGGGAAACCCCAGGGACAGCGCCACAGAGAACAAACCGCCCGGCTTGCCGGGCAAGGGTGAAAAGGTGGGGTAAGAGCCCACCGCGCCTCCGGCAACGGCAGGCGGCACGGCAAGCCCCGCCGGGAGCAAGACCGAATAGGGACGACGCGACGGTTCGCCGTCAGGGTGTTTCCGCCCCAGTCGTCCGGGTGGGTTGCTCGAGGCGCCTGGCAACAGGCGTCCCAGAGGAATGGCCGCCGCGTCCGGACCCGAATGGTCCGGGCCCTCCAGAACCCGGCTTACAGGCCGGCTGGCGCTTCACTTCCTAACGCTTCGTTAAGGTTGACGGAGGATAAACACGGGCATGGGCCGGAGTCCGCCGTGCGGTGGCGTTTCGTCGCGATTTCGACCTGCCGATCATTTGACGCCCATGAATGCCCATGATATCCCAAACCGCAAATCAGCAATGTTGCGTTGAGCGTGAGGCGAGTTGCGGCCCGGCATCCGCAGGGGCGGTACGGGCGCGCGATTGCCGGGGTTTGGGGAATGGCGGCAATGCGGGGACGGGAACGCGTTTCGGCGCGTCTCATGACATGTGGACAAGCCGGGCGGGGGAAAGGTTAGGCGACGATGGACCGCTTCCTTTCCAGTGCGGTGAACCGCGTCGATGCGAAGGGGCGGGTTTCGGTCCCGTCGCATTTTCGTGCGGTACTGGCCAAGCGCGGTTTCAGCGAGTTGTACGGCCTTCGGGCCTTGGAAGCTCCGGCTATCGACTGCGGCGGACCCGACCTGCTCGACCTCTACGAGAAGCGTATCGCGCTGGAGGACCCATTCCTGCAGACGGCGGACGACATGAGCCTGTTCGTACATGGCGACGGGGCGTTTCTGAAGCCGGACCCGGAGGGGCGCATCGCGGTGACGGAGTTCATCCGCTCGCATACGGGGATCACGGACGAGGTGGCCTTCGTCGGCCGTGGACTGTTTTTCCAGATGTGGGAGCCGAAGCGGCTGCGCGACCATGCGCAAGCGGCACGCGACCGATTGATCCAGCTACGCCGATCCGCGCTCGCGGCGCGGCAGACAGGGGGACCGGAATGATGGCGGGCCACGGGAGCGATCCCGATGGCGGACCGGCCCGCCACATTCCGGTTCTTCTTTCCGAAGTCATGGCGGCACTCGGCCCGATTGACGATCGGCTCGTTGTCGACGGCACCTTCGGCGCCGGCGGGTACACAAGGGCGCTGCTCGATGCCGGCGCACGCGTTGTTGCCATCGATCGCGATCCCGATGCCATTGCGGCCGGCCGCTCGCTCGAAGACGCGTCCGGCGGCCGCCTGCGGCTCGTCGAAGGCCGGTTCTCCGAACTCGATGCCCATGCCGGCGAACCGGTCGACGCCGTCGTGCTCGATATCGGCGTCTCGTCCATGCAGTTGGACCAGGGAGAACGCGGCTTCTCGTTCCGGGCGGACGGACCGCTCGACATGCGGATGGGCAGGGCCGGCGTCAGCGCCGCCGATATCGTCAACCACGCCCGGCCAGGCGACCTCGCCCGCATCTTCTCGATCCTGGGTGAAGAACGCCACGCCGGGCGCATCGCGCGGATGATCGAACGCCGCCGGGCGGAGAAGCCCTTCGCCACAACGCGCGATCTCGCCGACGCCATCGAGCGCGTGGTTCCGCGCAAGCCGACCGACAAGATCCATCCGGCGACCCGTGTCTTCCAGGCCCTGCGCATCTTCGTCAACGAGGAACTCGACGAACTCGAAAACGCGTTGTCCGCCGCCGAACGGGTTCTCAAGCCGGGCGGCGTGCTTGCGGTGGTCAGCTTCCATTCGCTGGAAGATCGCATCGTCAAGCAGTTCCTCGCCGATCGGTCACGGGCGCCGTCGGGCTCCCGTCACCTGCCTGCGGTGGCGGAGGTCAAGCCGACCTTCACGGATGTGCCGAAACCGGTCTCGGCGTCCGAACGCGAAATTGCCGCCAACCCGCGTGCCCGCTCCGCGCACCTGCGCAGCGCGCGCCGCACGTCCGCACCGGCCCGGGCCGGACAACCGGTCTTCACCGCGCGGCTGCCTCGACCCGAGGCCGCCGGGAAAGGGCGTTCATGATGTTTCGTACCCTCGACATGGCGCTCGTCGTGGTCATGATCGCCACCGCCGCCATGACCTACAAGATCAAGCACGACGCGGAGGATCGGCTTGCCGAGATCCGCAAGTTGCGCGAGGCCATCGCGCAGGAAGAAGAGACCATCGACGTCCTCAGGGCGGACTGGAGCATCCTGACCCAGCCGGCGCGCCTGCAGGCGCTCGCCGAGCAGTATCAGGACCAGCTCGGCCTACAGCCGCTCGCGGCGCGCGCAATTGTTGACGCGGCGGATCTGCCGGAGCGCGAGCAGGGGATCGAGGACATCATCAATTCGCAAAAGGGGATCGTCGCGCGGAGCGCCGAAGGCACCGATCCCACGACGACCGGAGGCACGCGCCAGTGAACCTCCGCAGCCTGTCCCACTCCCTTTCGATCCGGCGCCGGTTGGCGGCCTTTGCGGTAAGCGCCATTGGCGATGGCGCCGTCGTTTCCGACGGTTCGGCGCGATCGCGGCGTACGCGGAACCGCGCCCGGCTCGCGCAAGTGCTCTTCCTGGCGTTCTTTGCCGCCCTTGCCGCGCGGCTCGTGCAGTTCGGCTTCGTCGATCCGGGTACGGCGGGTGCCGGCGCTTTCCGCCAGACGACGGCCCGGCCCGACATCGTCGACCGAAACGGCGAAATCCTCGCCACCGACATCAAGACGGCTTCGCTGTTCGGCGAGCCGCGCCGCATCGTCGACGTCGACGAGGCGGTCGAGAAACTGATGACCGTGCTCCCCAATCTCGACGCCGAGCAGGTGTGGAAAAAGCTGTCGAGCGATGCCGGCTTCGTCTGGCTCAAGCGCGAACTGACGCCGCGCCAGCAGGCGGAAATCATGGCGCTCGGTATTCCCGGGATCGGTTTCCGCACCGAGAAGCGCCGCTTCTATCCGGCCGGACGGACCGCGTCGCACCTGGTCGGTCTCGTCAACATCGACAACCAGGGCATTGCCGGACTGGAGAAATATATCGACGACCAGGGTCTGGCGGACCTTCAGGCCCTTGGGCTCGCCAAGGGTGGCGAGATGGAGCCGGTCCGCACCACCATCGACCTGCGGGTGCAGCACATCCTGCGCGACGAACTGGTCAAGGGCGTCGAGCGCTACCATGCCATCGCCGCGGCCGGCGTCATCATGGATGTAAGGACGGGAGAGATCGCCGCGCTGGCGTCGGTGCCCGACTACGATCCCAACAATCCGGTGGAAGCACAGGAAAAGGACCGTTTCAACCGCATCAGCGGCGGCGTGTTCGAGATGGGGTCGACGTTCAAGACCTTCACCACCGCGATGGCGCTCGATTCCGGCAAGGTCTCGCTGAAAGACCGTTTCGATGCGTCGCGGCCGATCACCATCGGCGGTTTCACCATCAACGATTTCCACGGCAAGCGGCGGGTCCTGTCCGTACCGGAAATCTTCATCTTCTCCTCCAATATCGGATCCGCGCGCGAAGCCGACCTCATCGGCATCGCCGGGCACAAGGAATTCCTCACCCGCATGGGCCTGCTCGACCGCGTGCCGTTCGAGCTTCCCGAGGTTGCCAGCCCCACCCAGCCGAAGGAATGGAAGAAGCTCAATTCGATTACCATCGCGTTCGGACACGGCGTCTCGACGACACCGCTGCAGACAGCGGTCGCGGCGGCGGCGCTGGTCAATGGCGGTACGCTGCTTCCGCCGACGCTGCTGCCGCGCAGCGCCGACGAGGCCGCGGCCCTCGGAAAGCAGGTGGTCGACGAGAAGACGAGCGTGGCCATGCGCTATCTCTTCCGCCTCAACGTCGAGGATGGTTCCGGTCGGCGAGCCGACGCCGACGGCTATTTCGTCGGCGGCAAGACCGGCACCGCGGAAAAGGTCGTGCACGGGCGCTATTCGAGTGACAAGCGCTTCAATGCGTTCCTGTCCGGCTTCCCGCTCGACGATCCGCGCTATGTCGTCCTGATCATCATTGACGAGCCAAAGCCCGAAAAGGCGGGCATGGGCGCGACCGCCGGCTCAAACGCCGCGCCGATGGTCGGCGCCGTCGTCTCGCGTGCGGCATCGCTGCTCGGCGTCAAGCCCGAATTCGGCCACGATGCCAAGGCTCTGCTCGTTTCGACCCATTAACCAAGCTGGCGCGGCGCTATCGCCGCGTCCAAGAAGGCCTGTGCCAAGCCGATGAAACTCAGCGAATTTTCCGGAATCCTCCCCGTCGCCGCCGGCGACGGCCGGCTGGTTTCCGGGTTGGCCTCCGATTCGCGGGAGGTCAAAGCCGGCTACCTGTTCGCCGCATTGAAGGGCTCCAAAGCCGATGGCGCAGCCTATGCGCGCGACGCCGAACAGCGCGGTGCCATTGCCATCATCGCCGGGCGTGCAACCCGGCTCGACGGGATTTCGGTGCCTCTCCTGACCGTGGATGATCCGCGCCGGGCGCTGGCGCTGGCGGCAGCCCGATTTTTCGGGACGCAGCCGTCGACGATGGTTGCCGTGACCGGTACGGCCGGAAAGACCTCGGTCGCCGCCTTCACACGCCAGATCTGGGCCCATGCCGGGCTTGCCGCCGCCTCGATCGGGACGACCGGCGTGGTGGCGCCCGGACGCAACGACTACGGCTCGCTGACCACGCCGGATCCGGTCGTGCTGCATCGGCTACTCGCCGAACTTGCCGGTACCGGCGTGACCCACGCTGCGATGGAGGCGTCCAGCCACGGTCTCGACCAGCGCCGCCTCGACGGCGTGCATCTTTCGGCGTCCGCCTTCACCAATCTCGGCCGCGATCACATGGACTACCACGCCACGGCCGACGAGTATTTCGCCGCCAAGATGCGGTTGTTCGACGAACTGACGCCAAGGGGCGCGCCGGCGGTGATCTTCGCCGACGATGCCTGGTCGGGCAGGGCGATCGACCATGCGCGGACGGCGGGTCTCGACGTGCGCACGGTCGGCAGGGCCGGCTCGTTCCTGACGCTGAAGCGCGTCGAACACGAAAAGGCGCGCCAGCGCCTCGAAGTCGATTTCGGCGACGAGATTTTCGAGATCGATCTGCCGCTTGCCGGCGATTTTCAGGTTTCCAATGCGCTGGTCGCCGCCGGGCTCGCCATCTCCACCGGCGTTCCGGTCCGCACCGCGCTCAAGGCCCTCGAACAACTCCAGGGCGCGCCCGGGCGGCTTGACCTGGCCGGGCAGACGCCCGACGGCTCGCCCGTCTACGTCGATTACGCACACAAGCCCGAGGCGCTTGAGAATGTGCTCTCCTCTGTCCGGCCGTTCACGACCGGCCGCGTGATCGTGGTCTTCGGCTGCGGCGGCGACCGCGACAAGGGCAAGCGGCCGATCATGGGCGGCATCGCCAGCCGGCTGGCCGATGTCGTCATCGTGACCGACGACAATCCCCGGTCGGAGGTTCCCGCGACGATCCGCGCCGAGATCATGGCGGGTGCCGAAGGTGCCACCGAAATCGGCGACCGCCGCGAGGCGATCCGTGAGGCCGTCGCCATGATGCAGGCCGGCGATACACTGATCGTGGCCGGCAAGGGCCACGAGGAAGGTCAGACGGTCGGCTCGCACACCCACCCCTTTTCCGACCACGCGGAAGTGCGCGCGGCGCTTGAAGGGAGGGCGTCTTGAGCGAAGCGCTGTGGAGCGGCGAGACGCTGTTGCAGGCGACCGGCGGACGTCCGCTCGGGCGGTTGCCGGAAGCGGTCACCGGAATCTCCATCGACACGCGGACGCTGGCGCCGGGCGAGGCCTATTTCGCCATCAAGGGCGAGGTGCATGACGGCCACGATTTTGCCACTGCCGCGCTCGCTGCAGGGGCCTCGGTGCTGGTCGTTTCCGAAGCGAGGCTCCCCGCGCTTGGCCGCCTGCAGGTGCCGATGGTCGTCGTCGACGACACGCTGAAGGCTTTGGAGCGTCTTGGCGCCGCGGCACGCGCCCGCTCGAAGGCGAAAATCGTCGCCGTCACCGGATCGGCCGGCAAGACGACGACGAAGGAAATGCTGCGCCACGTGCTATCGGCGGCCGGGAAGGTGCATGCCTCCGACCGGTCCTTCAACAACCACTGGGGCGTGCCGCTGACATTGGCGCGGCTGCCGGCGGACGCGGATTTCGCAGTGTTCGAAATCGGCATGAACCATCCCGGCGAGATCCGTCCGCTGGTCAAGCTGGTGCGGCCGCAGATCGCCATCGTCACGCTGATCGCCGCCGCGCATCTCGGGTACTTCAAGTCCCTCGAAGAGATCGCGCGGGCGAAAGCCGAAATCTTCGAAGGGCTCGAGCCGGCCGGAACCGCCATCGTCAATCGCGACGATGCCCATTACGGGCTTCTGGAAAAGCTCGCCAAAGCCGCCGGCATCAAGGCTGTCGCCGGTTTTGGCGAACATCTGCGGGCGAAGTTCCGCCTGGTGTCTTCCGAGCCTGTCGCCGATGGCACCGCCTTCGTGGCCCACATCGCCGGGAAGGACGTGACCGGCGTCCTCGGAGCGCCGGGCCGTCACATGATGCAGAATGCGCTCGCCGTTCTCGGCGTGGTGGCGACGCTTGGACTGGATGTGCGCGCGGCGGCGGGACGCCTTGCCTCGCTTGCGGCGGAACGCGGTCGCGGCCAGCGCATCGCGCTTGAGGTCAAGGGCGGAACCGCGACCCTCATCGACGAGAGCTACAACGCCAATCCCGCGTCAATGCGCGCGGCGATCGCGCTGCTTGACGAAGCTGCAATCGGCAGGGGTGGACGGCGTATTGCGGTGCTTGGCGACATGCTGGAGCTCGGCGACCATTCGTCAGCCCTGCACGGAGAGCTTGCCGAAGTGCTGGCGCAATCGAAGGCCGATGTGGTGTTTCTCGGCGGCAAGGAAATGCGCGCGCTTTCTGAGCGGATGGAAGCCGGACGGTTGGCAGCCCATCGCGAAAGCGCCGACGATCTCGCGCCGATCGTGGCCAAGGCGATTGCCGCGGGCGACGTCGTGATGGTCAAGGCGTCGAACAGCATCGGATTTGCCCGCATCGTTTCGGCGCTGAAAACGCAGTTTGCCGCCAAGGGGCGCGCGGCATGACGGCCGGGGCGGGATTTACAAGGGGGACGTCCTTCGCATGCTGAGCTATCTCGTCAATTTCTCGGACCAGTTCGCTGCGTTCAACGTGTTCCGTTACATCACGTTCCGCACCGGCGGGGCGCTGATCACCTCGGCGCTGATCGTCTTCATGTTCGGCCAGAACATCATCGACGGTCTGCGCGTGCGCCAGGGCAAGGGCCAGCCGATCCGGGCGGACGGGCCGCAAACCCATTTCAAGAAGGCCGGCACGCCGACGATGGGCGGGCTGATGATCCTCACAGGACTGCTTGTGTCCTCGGTACTCTGGGCGAATCTCACAAGCATCTATGTGTGGGTGGTGCTGATCGTGACGATCTGCTTCGGCGCCATCGGTTTCTACGACGACTATCTCAAGGTGACGAAGCAGTCGCACAAGGGCCTGTCGGGCAAGGCGCGCCTCGCCATCGAGTTCGCCGTGGCGGGTACGGCGGCGTTCATCATAATGCGGGCGGGCTCGGGCACCTTTTCCTCCTCGCTCACATTGCCCTTCTTCAAGGATTTCGTGATCGATCTCGGAATCTTCTTCCTTCCCTTCGGCGCGCTGGTGGTGGTCGGGGCGGGCAATGCGGTCAACCTCACCGACGGGCTCGACGGGCTGGCGATCGTGCCGGTGATGATCGCCGCCGCTTCGTTCGGGGCGATTGCCTATCTGTCCGGCAACGCCATCTTCGCCAATTACCTGCAGATCCATTTCGTCTCCGGCACAGGCGAGCTTTCCGTTGTGCTCGGCGCGCTCATCGGCGCTAGCCTCGGCTTCCTGTGGTTCAACGCGCCGCCGGCCGCCATCTTCATGGGCGATACCGGGAGCCTGGCGCTGGGCGGCCTGATCGGGACCGTCGCGGTCGCCACCAAGCACGAGATCGTGCTCGCCATCATCGGCGGGCTGTTCGTCATGGAGGCGCTGTCGGTCATCATCCAGGTGGCTTCGTTCAAGCTGACGGGCAAGCGCGTGTTCCTGATGGCGCCGATCCACCATCATTTCGAGAAGAAAGGCTGGACCGAGAGCCAGGTGGTGATCCGCTTCTGGATCATCGCCGTGATCCTGGCGCTGATCGGCCTTTCGACGCTGAAGCTGCGCTGAACGATGATCCCCGTCACCGCCCTTTCCGGTAAAAACGTCGCACTGTTCGGCCTCGGAGGGTCGGGGCTTGCGACCGCGCAGGCACTTGCCGCGGGCGGGGCGAAGGTCGTTGCCTATGACGACAATCCGCAAAGCGTGACGAAGGCGGCGCAAGCCGGGATCGCCACGGCGGACCTACGGACCATCGACTGGACGTCCATCGCTTCGCTGGTGCTTTCACCTGGCGTGCCGCTGACGCATCCCAAGCCGCATTGGTCGGTCGACCTGGCGAGAAATGCCGGCGTCGAGGTGATTGGCGACGTGGAATTGTTCTGCCGCGAGCGCAATGCGCGCGCGCCGACGGCGCCGTTCATCGCGATCACCGGCACCAACGGCAAGTCGACGACGACGGCGCTGATTTCCCACGTGCTCGCCGCTGCCGGAATCGACACGCAGATGGGCGGCAATATCGGCCGAGCGATCCTGACGCTGGATCCGCCGGAGCCGACGCGCGCCTATGTGGTGGAATGTTCCTCCTACCAGATCGACCTCGCGCCTTCGCTCAATCCGAGCGCGGGAATCCTGCTCAACCTGACGCCCGACCATCTCGACCGGCACGGCACGATGCAGCACTACGCCGCCATCAAGGAACGCCTGGTGGCCGGGAGCGATGTCGCCATCGTCGCCATCGACGACAGCTGGTCAAGCGCGGTCGCCGACCGCATCGAGCGCGCCGGCGGCAAGGTCATCCGCATTTCCAAGCGCCTGGCGGTTGCCGACGGCTATTTCGCCGACGGTCCGCGCCTGCTGGAAGCCAGGAACGGCAGGGTCAACCGGCTGGCGACACTGGAGGGGATCGGCTCGCTGCGCGGCCAGCACAACGCCCAGAACGCGCTTGCCGCGCTTGCCGCCGCCCGCGTCATCGGTCTGAACCTTGATGCCATCCAGCGCGGCTTCGACACATTCCCGGGCCTTGCGCACCGCATGGAACAGGTGGGCCATCTCGGTGAAGTGCTGTTCGTCAACGATTCCAAGGCGACGAACGCAGAAGCCGCTGCGCCGGCTCTGTCGAGTTTCCCGCGCATCCACTGGATTCTCGGCGGGCTGCCCAAGGAGGGCGGCATCGCCTCGCTTTCCAACTATTTCCCGAAGATCGCCAAGGCCTATCTGATCGGCGAGGCGGCGCCGTCTTTCGCCGCGACGCTGGGCGAAACCGTGCCCTACGAGATTTCGGGCACGCTGGAAAACGCGGTCAAAAGCGCCGCGCGCGATGCCGTTGCCGAGGGGGCGGCGGAAGGGGTGGTGCTATTGTCGCCGGCATGCGCCAGCTTCGACCAGTTCCGCAATTTCGAGGAGCGTGGCACGGCCTTCCGCACGGCCGTCCTGGCGCTCGAGGGGATCAAGCCCATAGGGGGGGCAAGCTGATGGTCAGTCGCGTCGATCGTGGACCGGTCGCCAATTGGTGGTGGACGACGGACCGCTGGTTCCTTTCCTCCTTTCTCGTGCTCATGGTGCTGGGCGTGGTGCTGTCGTTCGCGGCCAGCCCGGCGGTGGCCGAGCGCATCGGTCTGGAACAGTTCCATTTCGTCATCCGCCAGATCGTGTTCATGCTGCCGGCGCTCGGCGCCATGCTTGCAGTCTCTTTCCTCGATGAGCGCGGCGTGCGGCGCCTGGCGCTGCTGATGCTTGGCGCCTCGCTGGTCCTCATGGTTGCCGCGCTGTTCTTTGGCGTCGAGGTCAAGGGCTCGCGGCGCTGGGTCTACCTCGCCGGCATCTCGGTGCAGCCTTCGGAATATCTGAAGCCCGCCTTCGTGGTGATCAGCGCCTGGCTGTTTGCCGAGCATCGCCGTCAGAGCGGCATTCCGGGCAACCTCTTCGCCGCGATCCTGTTGATTATCGCGCTGGCGCTGCTCGTCGCCCAGCCTGACCTTGGCCAGTCGATGCTGCTGACCGGCACCTGGGCGGCCATGTTCTTCATCGCCGGCGTCTCATGGTTCTGGATCCTGCTGCTCGGCGGCGTGGGCGTTGGCGGTGCGTTCCTCGCCTACCTGACCTTCCCGCATGTGGCCGGACGCATCGACCGCTTCCTCACCGGCGAGGGCGACACCTTCCAGGTGGACATGGGCCGTGAAGCCATTGTGCACGGAAGCTGGCTGGGCCAGGGGCCGGGCGAGGGCACGATCAAGCGCATCCTGCCGGATAGCCATACCGATTTCGTCTTTTCCGTCGCGGCCGAGGAGTTCGGCATCCTGGTCTGCATCGCCATCGTCGCCCTGTTCGGCTTCGTGGTGCTGCGTGGATTGCGCTTCGCCGAGCGCGAAGAGGACGATTTTACCCGTTTCGCCGTTGCCGGGCTGACCATGCAGTTCGGCTTCCAGTCGCTCATCAACATGGGCGTGAACCTGCAATTGCTCCCGGCCAAGGGCATGACCCTGCCGTTCATCTCCTATGGCGGCTCTTCGCTGATCGCGATGGCGATCGGCATGGGCATGGTGCTGGCGCTGAGTCGCAAGCGGCCGGCGCGGCGCGGACGCTTCTTCTTCAACGAAGCCGGTCCGAATCTCGCGGCGGCCTGACATGGCAAAAACCATCGTCCTTGCTGCCGGGGGAACCGGCGGCCACCTGTTTCCGGCAGAAGCGCTGGCGCATGAACTGAAAGCCCGCGGCTGGACGGTGCATCTGGCCACGGACGACCGCGCCAACCGCTTCGCCGGGAGCTTTCCGGCCGATGCCGTGCATGCCTTTCCCGCCGCGACCTTCGGTTCCAGGAACCCGATGGCGATGGCGCGGAGCGGCTGGAAGATCTGGCGCGGACTGCGCGCTGCGTCAGCCATGCTCGGCAAGGTCAAGCCGTCGGCGGTGGTCGGCTTCGGCGGCTATCCGACCTTCACACCGGTTTTTGCCGCCACGCAGCGCCGCATCCCGACCGTCATCCACGAGCAGAACGCGGTGATGGGACGCGCCAACAAGGCGCTGGCACCGCGCGTGACCGCGATTGCCGGCGGTTTCCTGACCGGCGAGGACGGCCCCTTCGCCGACAAGACCGTGCTGACCGGCAATCCGGTGCGCCCGGCGGTGCTGGAAGCGTGCGACATCGCCTACACACCGTCCGGCGACGGCGACAGTTTCCGCCTGCTGGTCTTTGGCGGGTCGCAGGGCGCGCAGTATTTCTCCGAGGCGATTCCGGCCGCAGTCGGGCTGCTTGATCCGCTTTTGCGCGCGCGGCTGGCCATCGTCCAGCAGGCGCGGCCGGAAGACGAGGCCGGCGTGCGGGCAGCCTATGAGGCGCTTGGCGTCAAGGCCGAGGTGCAGCCCTTCTTCACCGACATGGCCAGCCGCATCGCGGCGGCGCAGTTCGTCATTTCCCGCTCCGGCGCGTCCACCGTGTCGGAAATCGCGGCCATCGGCCGGCCGGCGCTGCTGGTGCCCTATCCCTTCGCGCTCGACCATGACCAGGCAGCGAACGCGGCCGCCCTGCAGAAGGCCGGCGGCTGCGAGGTGAGAGCACAATCGACGCTGTCGCCGCAGTTCCTTGCCGAAACGATCGGGCGCGCGATGGCCGAGCCCGACCGTCTTGCCGGCATGGCGGCGGCGGCACGCGGCGCCGGCAAGCCGGAGGCGACGCGGTTGCTTGCCGATCTGACAGAGGCTATTGCATCCGGCCGCGGCGTCGCGGACTTCCGGAAAGGACTTGGCTCATGAAAATGCCGGACATCGGCCTGGTGCATTTCATCGGCATCGGCGGCATCGGCATGAGCGGTATCGCCGAGGTGCTGCACAATCTCGGCTATCATGTGCAAGGCTCGGACCAGGCCGACAGCGCCAATGTCCAGCGTCTGCGCGCCAAGGGCATCACCTGCTTCGTCGGCCATCGGGAAGAAAACCTCGGCGACGCCGAAGTCGTGGTGGTGTCCACCGCCATCAAGGCCAACAATCCCGAACTCGTCGCGGCGCGCCACAAGCTGCTGCCGATCGTGCGACGGGCCGAGATGCTAGCCGAACTGATGCGCTTCCGCCAGGCGATCGCCATCGGCGGCACGCATGGCAAGACGACGACGACCTCGCTGGTCGCCACGCTGCTCGACGCCGGCGGCCTCGATCCGACCGTTGTCAATGGCGGCATCATCAATGCCTACGGCACCAATGCGCGCATGGGCGCGGGCGACTGGATGGTGGTCGAGGCCGACGAGAGCGACGGCACGTTCCTGAAACTACCGGCGGACGTCGTGATCGTCACCAACATCGATCCCGAGCACCTCGACCACTATGGGAACTTCGACGAGGTGAAGAAGGCCTTCCGGCAATTCGTCGAGAACGTGCCGTTCTACGGTTTCGGCGTCATGTGCATCGACCATCCGGAAGTGCAGGCGATGGTCAGCCGCATCGAGGATCGCCGCGTCATCACCTATGGCGAGAACCCGCAGGCCGACGTGCGCTTCACCAATGTGCGACCGGAAGGCGCCGGCTCGCGCTTCGAGGTGACCATCCGCAACCGCAAGACCGGCGTGGAGACACACCTTACCGACCTGATGATCCCGATGCCGGGGCGCCACAACGTGTCGAACGCCACAGCCGCGATCACAGTTGCACATGAACTCGGCATGGATGCCGACTCCATCCGCCGCGGGCTTGCCGCCTTCGGCGGCGTCAAACGCCGCTTCACCCCGACCGGATCCTGGAACGGCGTCGCGATCTTCGACGATTACGGCCACCATCCGGTCGAAATCCGCGCGGTGCTGAAGGCGGCGCGGGAATCCTGCGCCGGCCGCGTGCTCGCCATCGTGCAGCCACACCGCTACACGCGCCTGCGCGACCTGTTCGACGATTTCTCCGCCGCGTTCAACGATGCCGATACCGTGGCCGTCGCTCCGGTCTATCCGGCGGGCGAGGACCCGATCGAGGGCATCAATTCACAGGCCCTTGTCGGGCGCATCCGTGCCGGCGGACATCGCGATGCGCGGGCCATCGACGGACCGGACCAGATCGCGCCGATGGTGCGCGACCTGGCGAAACCGGGCGACTTCGTCGTCTTCCTCGGCGCCGGCAACATCACCGCCTGGGCCTACGCATTGCCGAAGGAACTCGGCGGGGAGGCGGCATGACGCGCGGCGAAACGCTGCTGCACAAGCTTGGCGACGGGCTTGCGGGCCTGCGCGGGCGGCTGACGCCGGACGCGGAGATGGACAAGATCACCTGGTTCCGTGCCGGCGGCCTGGCCGACCTGCTGTTCCAGCCGGCTGACGAGGCCGATCTTGCCGCGTTCATGAAGGCGGTTCCGCACGACGTGCCGCTCACCATCGTCGGCATCGGTTCCAACCTGCTGGTGCGCGACGGCGGCATCGCGGGGATCGTGGTCCGGCTCTCGGCCAAGGGTTTCGGCGAGGCAGAAGTAATCGCGCCGACGCGCATCCGCGCCGGGGCGGCAACGCCGGACAAGCGGATCGCGGCGCTGGCGCTGGAGGCTGGCATCGGCGGCTTCCATTTCTATCACGGCATTCCCGGCGGCATTGGCGGTGCGTTGCGGATGAATGCCGGCGCCAACGGCGTCGAAACGCGCGAGCGCGTCGTCGAGGTGCGCGCCGTCAACCGCAAGGGCGATATTCACGTCCTGTCCAATGCCGACATGGGCTATTCCTATCGCCATTCCTCCGCGCCGGCCGGGCTGGTCTTCACCTCGGCGGTGTTCGAGGGCTACGCCGACGACCGTGACGCGATCCGCGCCCGCATGGACGAGGTGCAGAACCACCGAGAAACGGTGCAGCCGATCCGCGAGAAGACCGGCGGGTCGACCTTCAAGAATCCTCCCGGTACGTCGGCCTGGAAGGAAATCGACAAGGCGGGCTGCCGCGGCCTGATGATCGGCGGGGCGCAGATGTCGCCGATGCACTGCAATTTCATGATCAATACCGGCTCCGCCTCCGGCCACGACCTGGAGGAACTCGGCGAGACGGTCCGTGCCCGCGTGCTGGAGAATTCCGGTATCCGCCTCGAGTGGGAGATCAAGCGTCTCGGCCGCTTCCAGCCCGGCCGCGAGGTGCAGGAATTCCTCGGCCGGCTGCTGTAGGGCGCGTTTGAAACAGCTGCGAACGACTTTTTCGCCGTTCGTCCGGCAAATTTCCGAAAAAACGAATCACGTTGAATCTCCAAGGCTTGCGCCTGAATCAAAGCTCTGATTCTTTGGCGTGGGGTGTTTCCTGATTTGAGTCGGCGCGTGGGCGGCCAGTCGACCCGGAAGAGCGGGTCGGGGCGGACTCCGACTCAATCCGGAATCAGGGCGTGAACGAGGTCGGGACGATGGCGGAAAAACACGTGGCCGTGCTGTTGGGCGGGTTCTCCTCGGAGCGTCCGGTCAGCCTGTCCTCGGGCAATTCCTGCGCCGACGCACTGGAGGCAGAAGGCTACCGGGTCACGCGCGTGGATGTCGGCCGCGACCTTGCCGCCGTCCTGGCGGACCTGAAACCGGATGTCGCCTTCAATGCCTTGCATGGCCCGTTCGGCGAGGACGGCACGGTTCAGGGCATCCTCGAATATCTGGAGATTCCCTACACCCATTCCGGCGTGCTGGCCTCGGCGCTGGCGATGGACAAGCACAAGGCGAAGATCGTCGCCAAGGCGGCGGGTATCCCGACAGCCGAATCGAAGGTGATGAATCGCTTCGCCATCGGCCCGAAACACCCGATGAAGCCGCCCTACGTGATCAAGCCGGTGTGCGAAGGCTCCTCGTTCGGCGTCGTCATCGTCAAGGAAGACCAGCCGCATGTGCCCCAGGTCGTCGGGTCCTCGGACTGGAAATACGGCGACCGCGTGATGGTGGAGCGATTCGTCCACGGGCGCGAACTGACCTGCGCCGTGATGGGGGACGTGGCGCTCGGCGTCACCGAGATCATCCCGGTCGGCCACGGCTTCTACGATTACGATTCCAAATACGTCGCCGGGGGCTCCATCCACGAATGTCCGGCAAAAATTTCACCGAATATTTACCAAAAGGTCCTGACATTGGCGCTGAAGGCGCACCAAGCGATCGGATGCCGAGGCGTATCGCGTTCCGACTTCCGCTACGACGACCGCCATAGCGAAAATGGCGAGCTCATCTGGCTGGAAGTCAACACGCAGCCCGGCATGACTCCGACCTCTCTGGTGCCCGAGATCGCCGCATACGCGGGACATTCGTTCGGCGATCTTCTCAGGTGGATGGTGGAGGACGCTTCGTGCTTGCGTTGACGAGGGCATTGCGGTTCGGCGGCATTGGCCCCGACCGGGATTGGGTCGAGAGCCCGATCCTGCCGCGACCGTTGCGCAGGCCGGCCCGCTATCTCCATCGCTGGTTTTCCGGCGCGATCACGCCGCCGCCGCACAGCACGGCGATCGCGAATGCCGGGCTGATCGCGCTCGCGCTGCTCTACGGCACCATTGCCGGCGGACATCTGCCGACCGTGGTGCAGGCAACGACCGCGGCCGCCGGTTTCGCCATGCGCGACCTGTCGATTTCCGGGCATCGCGAGACGACCGAGATGCAGATCGCCGATGCCCTGCAGCTCAACGACTGGACATCGCTGGTCGGCTACGATGCCGATGCGGCGCGTCAGCGCATCGAGGCGCTGCCGTGGATCAAATCGGCGTCGGTGCGCAAGGCCTACCCGTCGGCGCTCCATGTCGAGGTGGCCGAGAAGAAAGCCGCCGCCATCTGGCAGCATGACAACGACCTGACGCTGGTCGACACCGAAGGACACGCCATCACCGAATTCGCCGATGCGCGGTTTCAGAACCTTCCGCTGCTGATCGGGACGGGCGCGAACACCACGGCTGCGCCGCTGCTCGCAGCACTGGAAGCGGAGCCCGGCATCGAGCCGCGCGTCAAGAGCCATATCCTCGTCGGCGGCCGGCGCTGGGATTTGCGGCTCGACAACGGCGTGACCGTCAAATTGCCCGAGGCAGGCATCGCCGAGGCGCTTGCCGCCCTTGCCGATCTCGAAGCGCGCGATCGGGTGCTGGAGCGCGATATCGTCGCGGTCGACCTGCGGATTCCGGATCGTATCGCCTTTGAGTTGACTGCCGCCGGCGCCGCGGCCCGGGCGCAGACCGTCAAGGACGAGATCGCGGCCGAAAAGAAGGGTCGTCGGACATGAACTGGATCGGCGCGGGTGGCGGAAATCATGCGCGGCGCGGCGGTACGCTGACGGTTCTCGACGTCGGCTCGACCAAGGTCACCTGCTTCATCGCCAAATTGCGTCCGCGCGAGGAAAGCCAGTTGCTGCGCGGTCGCACGCATCTGGCGCAGATCATCGGCATCGGCCATCAGAAAAGCCGCGGGATCAAGTCCGGCGTCGTCGTCGACCTCGACGAGGCGGAGCAGGCAATCCGGCTCGCCGTCGATGCGGCGGAGCGCATGTCGGGCCTGACGGTCGAGACGCTGGTCGTCAACCTTTCCGCGGGCCGGCTCAAGAGCGAAACCTTTTCGGCGACCATCAATCTCGGCGGCGGCGAAGTGACGGCGTCTGACGTCAAGCGCGTGCTTGCCGCCGGCGCCCAGAAGGCGCGCGCGTCTGAGCGCGACGTCATCCACTCGCTGCCCGTCGGCTACATCCTCGACCAGGAGCGCGGAATTGCCGATCCGGGCGGCATGCTCGGCGAAACGCTAGGCGTCGAAATGCATGTCGTCACCGGCGACTCGGCGCCGAGGCGCAACCTCGAACTCGGCATCAACCGCGCGCACCTGACTGTGGAGCACATGGTGGCGACGCCCTATGCCAGCGGGCTCGCGGCGCTGGTCGACGACGAGGCGGAGCTGGGTGCTGCCTGTATCGACCTTGGCGGCGGAACCACCACCATCTCGGTCTTTGCCGGCGGCAAGTTCATCCATGCCGACGCAGTGCCGATCGGCGGGAACCACATCACGCTCGATCTGGCGCGCGGGCTTTCCACCGGTATCGACGACGCGGAACGGCTGAAGGTGATGCATGGCTCGGCCCTGCCGGCCTCCGACGACGAACGCGACTTCGTATCGGTGACGCCGATCGGCGAACACGGCGAAATGCCGGCGCTGCATGCGCCGCGGTCCACCATGAACCGGATCATCCGGGCGCGCGTGGAGGAGACGCTGGAATTGGTGCGCGACCGCCTACACAAGTCGGGCATGGGCGCCATCGTCGGCAAGCGTGTCGTGCTGACGGGCGGTGCGGCGCAGTTGCAGGGCTTGCCGGAGGCGGCGCGCCGGATCCTGGCGCGCAACGTCCGCATCGGGCGGCCGCTGGGCGTGGCCGGCCTGCCGGAGGCTTTCAAGGGGCCGGCGTTTTCCACGCCGGTCGGATTGCTGATCTATCCGCAGCTTGCGGGCATCGATGCAGGGGGCGCGCGTACGCCCGGCTTCCTGCGCATGACGGGCACGGGCGGCCCGCTCCATCGCGTGGGACAGTGGTTGCGAGACAGTTTTTAGGAAATCCCGAAGGGGGCAACCCCGCCGGAGCCGCAGGGCGATGCGGCAAGAGACAGTCGGAAGGACGAGGACATGACCATCAATCTGAAGAAGCCGGACATCACCGAGCTGAAACCCCGCATCACCGTCTTCGGTGTCGGCGGTGGCGGCGGCAACGCCGTCAACAACATGATTTCGGCTGGGCTCAAGGGTGTCGACTTCGTTGTCGCCAATACCGACGCTCAGGCGCTGACCATGTCCAAGGCCGAACGGATCATCCAGCTCGGCGCGGCCGTTACCGAGGGCCTCGGCGCCGGTTCGCAGCCTGAGGTCGGACGGGCGGCGGCGGAGGAATGCATCGACGAGATCGTCGACCACCTCTCCAACACCCACATGTGTTTCGTCACCGCCGGCATGGGCGGCGGCACCGGAACCGGCGCGGCGCCCGTCGTCGCCCGCGCGGCGCGCGAGAAGGGCATCCTGACAGTCGGCGTGGTGACCAAGCCGTTCCACTTCGAGGGCCAGCGGCGCATGCGCACGGCGGATGCCGGCATCGAGGAACTGCAGAAGCACGTCGACACGCTGATCGTCATTCCGAACCAGAATCTGTTCCGCATCGCCAACGACAAGACCACCTTCGCCGACGCGTTCGCGATGGCCGACCAGGTGCTCTATTCCGGCGTGGCCTGCATCACCGACCTGATGGTCAAGGAAGGCCTCATCAACCTCGACTTCGCCGACGTCCGCTCGGTCATGCGCGAGATGGGCAAGGCGATGATGGGCACCGGCGAGGCGTCCGGCGACGGCCGCGCGATGGCAGCGGCGGAAGCGGCCATCGCCAACCCGCTGCTCGACGAGACGTCGATGAGGGGCGCCAAGGGCCTGCTGATCTCGATCACCGGCGGTCGCGACATGACTCTGTTCGAGGTCGACGAGGCGGCCACCCGCATCCGCGAGGAAGTCGATCAGGATGCCAACATCATCCTCGGCGCAACCTTCGACGAGGAACTGGAAGGCGTCATTCGTGTTTCCGTCGTGGCGACGGGCATCGACAAGGTCGTCGGCCAGCAGGCAATCGACATCCGACCGGCCGCGCGTCCGGCCGTAGCCGCCAAGCCTGCGGTGGCCGCGGCGGCTCCAGCCACGCAACCGGCCCCGCGTCCGGTCGCCGCGCCCGTGCAGCAGACCGCCCACGATGCGATCGCCGAGATGATTCGCGAGGCCGACAAGGCTCAGCCGGCACCGGCGGCGGAAATCGCGCCGGAGTTCAAGCCGCAGAGCAAGATCTTCGTCCAGCCCGAGGCGCCGGCGCAGCCGCGCCCGGTTGTGCACGCGCCGGCGGCCGCCGCGATGCCGCAGCCGGCCGTCAGCCAGCAGCCGCGCATGCCGCGGGTTGAGGATTTTCCGCCGGTCGTACGCGCCGAACTGACCTCGCGCGGCGAAGCGCATGCGCCTCATCATGAGGACAAGGGTCCGCTCGGCCTGCTCAAGCGGCTGACAAGCGGCCTGTCGCGCCGGGAAGAAGAGCCGGCCCGCCTCGAGCCGGCGACCCGCGCCCCCGAACAACGCCGCGCGCCCGCCGCCCAGTCGGAAATCTACGCGGCCCGGCGTGGCCAGCTCGATGAGCGCGGTCGTGCCGCGGCGCCGGCTCACCCGCAGCAGGATGACGACCAGTTCGAGATTCCGGCCTTCCTGCGCCGGCAGGCGAACTGAGCGATTCGCCGCGAACAGGTGTAACGAAATGTGAACGGAAACGATCGCCGACAGTCCGCTGTCGGCGATCGTTTTTATATATCAATATGTTATGGTTTCCGTCTCAACCGTGCCCAGGCGTAACAGGAAGTAAGAAAGCGTGATTTGGACTCCTGCCACCGCGTCGGTATTTTCCAGCAACAACGGTTGGACTCACCGGGCTTGGGGACGTTGATCCGGAGATCCGACATGAACGAAAAGCGCCTGCTCCTCGCGGGTAAGGCGCAGTTGTGCCGGGGCGGGTAATGGGGAACGAATTGGAAGGTTTCCAAACCACGATCAGGGCGCGCACCAGCCTGTCGGGAATTGGTGTGCATAGCGGGAAACCGGTCGCCCTTCATTTCCAGCCTGCCGATCCCGATACGGGAATTGTCTTCCAGAAGACCGACGCCAGCGGCGAAATCCACGAAATCCGCGCCTTTGTCTCCGAGATCGGTGCCACCGAACTGTGCACCATGCTCGGCAACCCGGCCGGCCCCCATGTTTCCACTGTCGAGCACCTGATGGCCGCGATCTTCGGCCTCGGAATCGACAATCTGATCATCGAGGTCGATGGCGACGAGACGCCGATTCTTGACGGCAGCGCCCGCCTCTTCGTCGAGACGCTCGACGGCGCCGGCCGCGAGACACAGGCGGTCAAGCGCCGCTACGTACGCATCCTGAAGCCGGTCCGAATCGAATCGGGCGGGTCGTGGGCGGAGTTCCTGCCGCATAACGGCACCCGTTTCGAGGTCGAGATCGACTTTGAAAGCCCGGCGATCGGGCGTCAGCGCTTTGCCTCCGAAATCACCCCGAATCTCTTCCGCAAAGAGGTCGCCCATGCCCGCACCTTCGGCTTCATGAAGGATGTCGAGCGCCTGTGGGCCTCCGGACACGCGCTCGGTTCGTCGCTGGAGAATTCGGTTGTCATCGGGCACGACCACAATGTGATCAATGTCGAAGGGCTGCGCTGGAGCGACGAATTCGTGCGCCACAAGACCCTCGACGCGATTGGCGACCTGGCGCTTGCCGGCGCCCGCTTCATCGGCTGCTTCCGCTCCTACCGTGGCGGGCACCGGCTCAACGCCGCCGCGCTGCGCACGCTCCTTTCCGACCGCTCGGCATTCGAGATCGTGGAAACGAACCGGGCCGCCCGCGGTCGTTCGGCAGAGCTCATCACCGTCAATGCGCCGGTGTACGGCCCTTGGCTTCTCTGACGGCTGCCACAAAAACGCACCAATGATCGGCGATGGCGTTGCTGGCGGGGCAACGATGTGATTTAGACCTGAGCCGGGTCGCGGTCAGCTGGCCTTGCGCCGCCAAGAAGCGGTGTTCATGACGGCGGAGAGGTGGTTGCTTCCCATGCATTTTTCCCGAGCACCGAACCGGTTCGGTCCCTCCTTCCGGCGTTCGTTCGTCGCGCTCGCCGTGCTGGCGGCGCCGTTGGCGCTGTCGGGCTGTCTCAATGGCGAAAAGGACGTCGATCTCTCCACCTATGTGGTCGAGGATGAGCCGGCGGACGTGCTCTACAATCAGGCGCTGGCCAACATGGAAGCCGGCCGCCTGCCGGAAGCGGTGCGCAAGTTCGAGGCCGTCGACCGCCAGCATCCCTATTCGGAGTTTGCCCGCAAGTCGCTTGTCATGGGCGCGTTCGCCAATTACCGGCAGGGCGCCTACGACGAAGCCATCATGGCCTCCAAGCGTTACCTGACCCTGTACCCGACGACGGATGAGGCGGCCTACGCGCAATACATCATCGGCCTTTGCTACTTCCGCCAGATCAGGGACGTCACGACCGACCAGAGGGAAGCCAAACTCACCATCGCGACGATGCAGGAACTGGTGCAGCGCTGGCCCGATTCCGAATATGTCGAGGACGCCAAGGCCAAGATCCGGTTCGGCCGCGACCAGCTGGCCGGCAAGGAAATGCAGATCGGGCGCTACTACCTGGAGCAGCGCGAATACGGCTCTGCCATCAAGCGGTTCCGCAATGTGGTGGAGAACTACTCCAACACCCGTCAGGTCGAGGAGGCGCTGGCGCGTCTGACCGAAGCCTATTACGCGATGGGCCTGACCGGCGAGGCGCAGACGGCCGCCGCGGTTCTGGGGCGCAATTTCCCCGACAGCGACTGGTACAAGTCC
>WBZS01000269.1_pt1 | contig 56206 bp, 47 predicted proteins | sample 5204201 | NCBI WGS metagenome assembly WBZS01 (sample SAMN12344357, study PRJNA552823) | activated sludge metagenome | biome: Activated sludge suspended growth; feature: Nitrification reactor; material: Wastewater; isolation source: activated sludge from nitrification reactor of wastewater...
TTCAGGGATTGTTTGATCACCGTCTTGCCGATGCCTGGCCTGCCCACCACCAGACACAGGCCGCCTTGTTGGCAGTGGACTTGTTACGGGCCGAATTGTGGTCGCAATTTTGGCTGAATTGTGACTGTGAAGAATTGGGGTCTTGTTCCGGGTGTTGGCCGAATTTTTGAAAATTCTGGAGAGCTTTCCCGCGTTCTGACTTTTTGCCGGCCGAATGGTGGTCGCATTTTTCAGCGGCCAAATCCCCATCGCGTTCCGGCCACAAAACAAAATGCCAGTGGTTGGGCATCAAGCAATAACCGAGAATCCGCATCGGCCGTCTTTCCAAGGTGTCGGGTACGAAAAGGGGACGGGCCCAGTTTCTCTCGAAGTGAAGCCGAGTGGCGGCACAAGAACAAAGTGGTCATTCAGGGTCGACAGTCGGGTCGGAAGGTTCATTCAAGAATACATCAGCGTGCATGCGGTTTTAGGACGGGCGATAATCGGATCTCGCTCAGATGCCGTCGAGTTCTTCTTGCAAGCGGCACCAGCGTTCTTCGGATTCGGAAAGTTGGGAGGCGAGGGAGGTGACTTCATTGTGCAGCCGTAGGGCTTCGTCGGGGTCGGTGGTCTGCATTAGTTTTTCGTTCGTCTGCCGTATTTGATCGTCCAAGCGCGCGATGGTCCGTTCGAGCGTGGTCATTTCCTTGCGGACTTCCCGTTCCGTACGGTGGGCGATGGTGGGGGTTGCCGCTGGTTTCTTGACCGACGAAGGCACCGTAGCGAGTCGCGTGGCGAGTTCCCGTTCGCCATCTTCGATTTCTTTATTGACCATGTACAAATACGACTCGTAATCGCCACGGTAGTTGGTGACGTTTCCGTCGCGGACCTCGACGATGCACGTCGCCACCCGCTTCATGAAGTGGCGGTCGTGACTGGTGAACACGACCGTGCCCTTATACTGAATCAGCGCATCGGCGAGGGCTTCCACCGTATCGACGTCCAAGTGGTTGCCCGGTTCGTCGAGGACAAGCACGTTGTATTGACTGAGCAATAATCCGGCCATGCATAGGCGGGCACGTTCGCCACCGGATAATACCTCGATTCGTTTTTTGACTTGGTCGCCGCGAAATAGCATCGCGCCAGCCAGATCGAGAATGGCTTGGTTTTTTGTGCCCGCAGCGGCGTGGTATTCCAGATAATCGAGCACGGTCTTTTGCTGTGGCAGGCTCGTGTAAACATGCTGGGCGTAAACGCCGATCGAACAGCCATAGCCCCAACGGACTTCTCCCACGATTGGGCGCAGCGAATCTACAACCGTGCGGAGAAAAGTGGTTTTGCCTTGGCCGTTATCGCCCACGATTGCCGCTCGCGAACCGTGCTCAATTTCCAAATCAATATTGCGGGCGACAACTCGATCCGGATACCCGATCGACAATCCATTGCAGCGCAGGGCAGGACCTTTTCGAGGTTCTACCACGGGAGCCGTAATGTTTGCTGTCGGTTCATCGCCGGCGATCTCAGTCAGTTCCAACCGCTCGAGCTGTTTGCTCTTGGAACGCGCGCGGGTGGCTGTGCTGGCGCGGGCTTTATTTTTTGCGATAAATTCTTCCAACTGGCGACGTTTGGCCAGTACTGCATCGTTCGTTCGCAGATTGTGTTCGAGCTGTTCTTTTTGGAAGTCCAGGAACGCATCGATCTTGCCGGGGAACATCGTCAGCCTGCCGCGCGAAAGGTCAAGCGTGTGGGTACACGTTGCCGCGAGGAACGCCCGGTCGTGCGAGACGATCAAGCAAGCTTCTTTGTAGTTCCTCAAAAAATGCTCAAGCAAAATTTGGGTTCTCAAGTCGAGAAAGTTGGTCGGTTCGTCGAGCAGCAACAGATTCGGTTCGTGCAGCAGGAGCGCCGTCAGCTTCAGCCGCGTTTGCCAACCGCCGGAAAGTTTTGCAACCGGCCCTTCGAGATAGGCACCCTTCAATTCAAACTGCCCGGCGACCTCACCGCATTTCCATTCGGGCTGGCCACTGTCGCGCGTCAAAAACTCGATTGCCGTTTCGCCGGGCTGGAAGGGATCGTGTTGGCGCAGGTAACCGAGTCGCAGTTTGGGATGCCGAATCACTTCGCCCTTATCGAGTTCTTCGTCGCCCAGCAAAATTCGCAGCAACGTCGATTTTCCGGCCCCGTTTCGACCGATAAACCCGACTTTCACGTCATCAATGAGTGTAGCTTCGGCCTCGTCCAGCAGGACTTGGTCGCCGAAGCTTTTCGAAGCGTTTCTGATTTGTAACAACACAGCCATAATTCGTTCTATTCTCCAGGGGAAGTATCGTAGGAAGCGAACGTGATTTGGTAAAGACGCGTCATTCCGTTCTTGCGTTGCCGGAATGCCCGGCAAATTCCCTGATTTCAACACGAATTCGGGTCGCAGTAGCCACTTTGAGGAAAGTTTACCGTTTTGGCAGATTCAAGTTTGCAAAGTCGCACGAGATTGCGATAATTATGAAACCAACAGCTCTTCTCTATGCAGCTGTTCCGATCGAAGGGGCACGGGGCATGAACTCAGATCGAAATGCACACTCGAGGTGGCGAAATCAAGATCCGGCGACGGCCTCATCGCATTCTTCGACCTTCGCTGCTGAGTCCGGGATGGCCGATACCCTTAGGATGGAAGGCCTGTCCAAGTTTTGCTCCGCTCCGGTTGTTGGGACCAGCATTACCGAAATCCCGTTGGTCAACGAAACCGCGTTTCAAGAACGTCGTTCTGGACTGGACAAGGCATCGCGCGCGGTTCCCAGTTGGCTAGTGAGTTTTTGTCTGCATGTGGTCGTCATCGTGACGCTCGCCTTGTTTACATTTGGAAAGCAACTTCGCGAATCAATCTCCCTGAGCGCCTTGGCCAGTACTAGCCCCATTATTACGGATGACATTCAAGTCGACTTCAGTTCACTTTCCTCCGATAGTCCGTTGGCAGACGTTACCGAAGAAGTCCAAATCGAGAGGTCTCAGACAAACTTGGAGTTAGAAGCGGAGCCAGCGACGCTGGATGGTGTCGGCAATGTGATGGCAGGAGAAAACGACCGCATGGACGGTTCAGAGTTTGCGGGCGTCGGAGGTGATGGAGCGGCCCAGCAAATGCTTGATTTGGAATCCTATGCCAAGAAGGCGGCGGAAGCGCGCGCGAATTTTTTTGGAGTCTCGGCGCGTGGCAGTCGCTTCGTCTACGTGCTCGATTGTTCCGGCAGCATGGGCGGCGAAAGGTGGTTCCTGACAGTTCAGGAACTGTTGCGATCGCTCCGCAGTCTCGACAAGGAAACGATGTTTCTGGTGATGCTCTACAGCGGCGATACTTGGGCCATGTTTAACACGAAGCCAGCAGACACGTTTCTAATTCCCGCCGACAAGGCAAATGTCGATAAACTTGAGGTGTGGCTGTCCCGTCAATTTCCCAACGGACCCACATTTCCCATGCGGGCCATGAGTGTCGCGCTCCAGGCGAACCCGGACGCCATTTTTTTGCTGTCAGACGGAGAATTCCAAGACGATACGGTGGGATTCTTGCAGACGCAGAATGTGGTTCGCGATCTTGGGAAAGGCGAAATTCGAAAGATCCCGGTTCACACCATTGCAATGGACTTTACGTTTGGTGTGATGGCCTTGCGGCAAATCGCCTCGGAGAACAACGGCCAGTTTCGGATGGTGAATTCACAATAACGACGAGATGGCGTCGCCGAGCACCGCCAATTCCTCAGAAAACGCAGGTTTTCTCGGAGCGCTGAAGCAAAAGAACTGCGATTCACCGTTGACCATGGCAAAAAGTGGCGATATCCTTAAGGCTTGGCGCGAAGCCTCAGGGCCTGTCGGCGAAACCTACGACGAGTCAACAGACCACAGCCATCATGACCCGATTCGTCTTCGGTTGCGAAGACAGAGGAAGGTCAAACAAGTGAAGCAAATTCACCTTGGCGAAAAAGTGTTTAATGGCACAAGTGGTGTTGGATTCTGTCTCGAAAATTTTTGCCGACGGCACGTCTGCTGTTGAGCAGTTGAGTCTTCGGGTTGAAAACCGAGAGTTCCTGGTACTGGTTGGGCCCAGCGGTTGTGGCAAGAGCACGACGTTGCGGTTGATTGCCGGATTGGAGCAGCCGACATCGGGGCAAATTCGGATTGGCGAGCGAGTCGTTAACTCAACTCCTCCTCGCGATCGCGATATTGCCATGGTGTTTCAGAATTATGCTCTGTATCCGCACATGTCGGTATATAGAAACTTATCGTTTGGACTGGAACTGAGATACGGAGGTAGCTTTGGTGCTCGTGTTTTAAGGCAACTGGTCAATCGACAGCGAGCGGCAGAATTGGAAGAGCTGCGACGCGGGATTGACTTGAAGGTACGACAGGCGGCTGAGCGACTGGGGATTGAGTCCCTGTTAAATCGCAAGCCACATCAGTTGTCCGGCGGTGAACGCCAACGTGTTGCCCTAGGGCGCGCGATTGTGCGGAATCCGGCGGCATTTTTGTTTGATGAGCCTTTGTCGAACCTGGATGCCAAACTTCGGCAACAAATGCGAACCGAATTGAAACAATTACACCACGGCCTTTCGGCCACCATGATCTATGTCACGCATGATCAGGTGGAAGCAATGACTTTGGGTGATCGGGTGGCTGTCATGGATCGAGGCAGGTTACAGCAGGTTGCTGAACCGCAAACGATTTACGATCGGCCGGCCAATATATTTGTGGCCAGGTTTTTCGGCTCAACACCGATCAACTTGGTCTCTGGGCGCTGGGTTCGCAGCGAACAGGCGACGATTTTTGAATGCGGACCAATCCGGTGGAAATTACCTGCCGTGCTCGCCAGCCTCAGGGCTGCCAGCGGGACGGCAGAGACGACCCTTGGGTTTCGGGCAGAAGACGCGATCTTGGCTTCGATAGGAGGTGCGGAGGACTCCCGGTTGAGCGAGACTCGTTTCGCAAAGGTGCGAATCGAGGCCATCGATCATTGGGGCGATTCGGCCGTTGTGCATCTGCAAGTTCCGGAGGGAATTCCGGTTCCAGCAGCCGCATCCGGTGAATCCAGAATTTGGTTCGCTCGATTGCCTAAGGGCAACCTGATGCGAATTGGGGATGAAGTGAATTTGAGCTTTGACCCTACCCGGTTGTTGTGGTTTGACACGGCAACTGAAAAAAACTTGATGACGTAACGAATTTGGAAGTACACATGAATCCCAGTGAAATTTTGCGAATCGTTGACTCGCTACATCGCGACAAGAATATCGACAAAGAAGTCGTGTTTCGCGCGATCGAGTCTGCGCTGGTATCCGCTGCTCGCAAACATTTTGGCGAAGAAGCTGATATCGAGTTTTTGATCGATCGCATTTCCGGACAAATCGCCGGTCGCCATGGCCAAACGGAACTTGACCACGAAGAAGTCATCGGCCGGATCGGCGCCCAAACCGCAAAACAGGTCATCATCCAGAAGATTCGCGAGGCCGAGCGAGACTCCCAAGTCAGTGAATTCAACGAATTGGTTGACGAAATGATCTCGGGTACGGTCAACCGAAATGAAGGCCGTGTAACAACCGTGACCCTCGGTACTGTCGAGGCCATCCTGCCACGCAGCGAACAAATTCCAGGTGAGAACCACCAGCCTAACGAACGCATTCGCGCTATCGTTACGGAAGTGAAGCCACAAGGCAGCCGAGTGAAGGTCGTCCTCAGTCGCACCCGGCCCAAGCTGGTTCAGCGACTCTTCGAACAAGAGATCCCCGAAATAGCCGAAGGTGTCATCACGATCAAAGCCATTTCACGCGAGCCGGGACACCGCTCCAAGGTCGCCGTCAACAGCGTTGACACCAAAGTGGACTGTGTGGGCGCTTGTGTTGGCGTTCGCGGTAATCGAATTAAGTCGATCATTGACGAGTTGGCTGGCGAGCGCATTGATATCGTTCGCTACAACGAAGACCCCCAAGTCTTGATTCGCAATGCTCTGTTGCCGGCCGAAGTCGAGGAAGTCATTCTCTGCCGGATGATGGGCCGAGCGATCGTTTTGGTCCGCGAAGACCAACTGTCCTTGGCCATTGGCAAGCGTGGACAAAACGTCCGCTTGGCCAGCAAGTTGTGTGGCTGGGATATTGAAATCATGACCCAAGACGAATTGGAAAAACAAATCGAACGCGCCGTGGCGGGCTTTGGCCGTATCGAAGGCGTTACCGAAGAATTAGCAAATCAATTGGTCGGCGAAGGTTATCTTTCCTATGATGACTTGTCGGTGATCGAGCCTGACGACTTGATGTCGATGGGCAGTTTGACGGCAGAACTAGTCGAGCGCATCGTCGAGCAAGCGGAAATTCTGGCTGAACAGGCAGAAAATACGCAGCACCAAACGCGTGCCCGTTCGGCTGAATTTAATGAAGGAACTGGCGGCTCTCCCGAACCTCGTGAGGGCACGTAAAGTCAGATTCAGTGTTTGAGCGATTTCCAGGCTACGCGGTTGCCGTTTGGATTCGTGCAAACTCAAGGAGTAAGGGTATGTAGCAACAGGGCAACCGTTTGGCGACCCAACGCCAAACACTTAGAAAGGTATATCCACGTGGCGTTACGCATCTACGCGTTCGCGAAAGATCTCGGACTGGACAACAAACAATTGCTGGATATCTGCGAACAGGCAGGTATCAAAGGCAAGGGTTCTGCGCTGGCCAATCTGGAAGATCATGAAGTTGAGGCCATCAGAAACTTCATCTCCAGTAAAGAAACATCGGCGCCTTCCAAGGTCAGTCCGGCGGATGGCCCCGTTTTGGCCGAGCCTCGACGTGATGATATCATCCCCAGTCGGGCTGCTCCTCTCCGTGATTTGACCGCCCCCAAGTCCCGAAAAAAAGAAACCACTCTCGTGCCGCAAGTGGAGGAGGGGGAAGAGGTCGCGCCTCCAGCCGAGGAGGCTGTTGAAGTCGAGCCTGTTACCGAACCTGCCCGTCGCCCGCTGTCGCGAGCAAAGAGCGAGCACCTCGCCCCTGCTACGCCCGCACCGGAGCCGCCGGAGTCGGGAATTCCTAGCGTTGCCGCCGAAAAGCCCGCACCAGATCGCATGGCACCGGAACGAGCGGCTCCTCTGCGACCCTTGCAGAACATCCAACGAGGTAAGGATCTTTCCAAGCCAGGACCATTGGCTGGCAAGAAAGACCGGACGAAAAAATCTAATTTCAACGTCGCGTCGATCGCCGCAATGCCTGACGTTAAGCAACCTTCAATCACGACGCGATCAGACGTCAAGGTCCAAAAACCGGATATTGCAATTCCGCATGACGCAATTGCCAAGGCCCGGTCTGGGGCTGCACCGTTGGAACAATTTACGAAACATACGAAGACCAAAGACAAAGACAAGAAAAAAGGCAAGGGCCGGGACGATTTACCCGCGATCATCGACGCTCTTCCGGTGCCAGCGAGCACCAAAGTTCGCGGAAAATTCTTCAAGCCAAGTGCGGCAGATGATGCTGCGGAACTCGGTTCTACCCGACAACACCGCGACAAAGGACGCGGACGTTCGGTAATCGGACTCGATGGCGAAGAGGAACGCTACCGAAAACGTCGTGGCGATCGCAACCGCCCCAAACGCGCGGCGATCACTGCCCCACGTAAGGAAAATGTTAGCCTGCAATTGCCATGTAACGTTCGAACTTTTTCCGAAGCTGCCGGCGTATCGGCGGTCCAAGTATTGTTGATCTTGCCCAAGCTCGGGGAAAATGACGTCAAAAATATCAACTCCGATTTGTCCTTCGACGTCTTGGAGTTGTTGCTCGACCATTTTGACATCAGTCATGTCGATCTAAAATTGCCAGAGTCTGTCGAAGACCGGTTCATGGCCCAAGTCCACGCTGACCACGAAAAGGCACAAAATTTGGAAAACCGCCCACCAATCGTGACTTTCCTAGGTCACGTCGACCACGGGAAGACTTCGCTGCTCGACACCATCATCGGTATCGATGTGGTCTCGGGCGAAGCTGGCGGGATCACCCAACACATTCGTGCCTATCAAATTGAAAAGGACGGAAAGAAAATTTCTTTCGTCGATACTCCCGGACACGAGGCTTTCACGGAAATGCGGGCGCGCGGTGCGAACGTTACCGATATCGCAGTCCTCGTGATTGCTGCCGACGACGGAGTTATGCCTCAAACCGAAGAGGCAATCAGCCATGCCAAGGCTGCTAAAGTTCCCATTATCGTGGCGATGAACAAGATCGATTTGCCCGGTGCCAATCCAGATAAAGTCTATCAAGACTTGGCACGCCACGAATTGTTGCCCAGCGAATGGGGTGGGGATGTGGAAGTGGTGAAAACCAGCGCGACTAAGAACATCGGCATCGACGAACTGCTGGAAACTATTCTGGTCACGGCCGAATTGCACGATTACAAGGCCGACGTGAAACGAGCTGCCTACGGAACCTGTTTGGAAGCCGAACAACAACCGGGACGTGGCGTTATTGCCAAAATGATGGTTCAAGGCGGAACCTTGCGAGCGGGAGATATTCTCGTTTGCGGGAGCGCCTACGGACGGGTCAAGGCGATGTATGACACGCTGACAGTGACTCGCAAGGTCGAAGAAGCCGGACCGAGTACTCCCGTGAACATTACCGGTCTCGACGAAGTTCCTGAGGCCGGCGACAAGTTTTATGTGTTACCCGATATCGCTGAGGCTCGTGAAATTGCGATCCACCGTGAAAGTCGCAGCCGTCAAAAATCTCTAGGTGGTACTACCACACGGGTATCCTTGGAAGAATTCCAATCCAAGCTGGAGGCAGGAACACTCGGGAAGACTGAAGATCTCGTCACACTGAACTTGATCATTCGCGCCGACGCTCGTGGTTCGATCGAAGCGATCCAAAAGGAACTGTCAAAAATCGAACATCCTGAAATCCGCATTAATATTTTGCAGGCTTTGGTGGGTGGCGTCTCCATCGCGGACGTACGTTTGGCCCAAGCATCCCATGCTGTGATCATTGGCTTTAATGTTGTGCCGGACGAAGCCGCTCGGTCGCTTGCGGATGAACTGCAGGTCGAAATTCGCCGCTACGATATCATTTACAAAGTGTCTGACGACATCAAAGCCACGCTCGAGGGCCGCTTGAAACCCGATCGACAAGTTGTCGAACTCGGATCGGCTATGGTCCTGCGAGTATTTTCCATCAGTCGAACCGGTACAATCGCTGGTTGCCGTGTCATGCGCGGCTCCGTTCAACGCGATGGTCGAGTTCGGCTGATTCGTGACAGTCGAGTTATCGGCGAATATGCAATGGAATCGCTGAAACGCGAGAAGGACGACGCCAAAGAAGTTCAACGCGGAATGGAATGCGGGATCAAATTGGCGGGCTTCAACGATATTAAGGAAGGCGACACGTTTGAGATATTCAAAATCGAAGAGGTTGCCCGCACACTGTAACCTGAACGTCATTCGGCGTGATTCGTCCGATGCCGCAGATTTGGAGTTGCTCAAGTCATGAGTTCCCGTCGTATTTTGAAAGCCGCCGAAGCGATTCGAGAGGTCGTCAGCATGGCCATTTTGGTCGAGTTGAAGGACCCGCGGATCCAACACGTCACCGTTACATTCGTCGAAGTCTCGCCCGATATGCGCCAGGCCAAAATCCACGTTTCAGTCATGGGGGATGAAACCCAACAACGACTCACCCTGATCGGGCTGCAAAATTCTGCGGGGTTTCTGCAGCAGAAAATCAGCAATCGCCTGGACACCCGTTACACGCCGCGACTGACGTTCGTACTCGACAAGGGCATCAAGAACGCGATGGCTGTAACACGGATTTTGAACGAAGTCCTCCCCAAATCGCCGGTGGTCGCGCCGGATGACGACCTCCTCGAGGATGCGCCGGAGAACGCCGGCGAATAGTGCGGCACATCGATAACTTTTTTCAAAACATTTTCGCCTAAGTCTGACTTATTTTTGGGACCCGTTTTCTATGTCATCTGCTACGCATCGCGCCGACAAGATCAACAAACTCTTCAAGGTTGCCCGGAAGTTTTACCAGCCAGTGGAACCACCATCGAATCGGACTGTCATCGAACATTTGCTGTACAGCTGCTGCTTGGAGAACGCCACCTTTGAGCAGGCGGATGAGGTCTTCGCTCGTTTGCAAGAAGAATACTTCGATTGGAATGAAGTCCGCGTGACAACGACCGCCGAATTGGCCGAGGTAATGAAAAAATTGCCGGATGCCACCGAGGCCTCCAATCGCATTCGCAGGACGCTGCATGGACTGTTCGAGGCGCACTATTCATTCGATATCGAATTCCTGCGCAAGGAAAATTTGGGCAAGGCTATCGAGCAAATCGAAAAGTACCGCGGTGTTTCACCATTCTGCTTGTCTTATGTATCACAATCCGTGCTCGGCGGACACTCGATTCCGGTTGATGAATCATTACTGCTCTTGATGCAGGTGATCGGCGTTGTCACCGAGAGCGAGGCAGCGGCCTTTCGAATTACCGGTTTGGAACGGACGATCCCCAAAAACAAAGGCATCGAGTTTTTCTCGGTCGTCCATCAGTTGGCAGTGGCCTTCCACAGCAATTCGTTTAACAAAGATATTCGCGCAATTGTTCTCGAAATCGACAAGGGCGCAGCAGAGCGATTCCCACGCCGGGGTGGACGTAAAAAGGCAGACGAGCCTGTTGTCGAACCCGTGCCACAGCCCGCACCGCCCGCACCCACAAAAGGCAAGGCACCCCCGCCTCCGCCTGCCAAACCCGCTGGCAAGTCCCCAAAGCCTGAGAAGGTGCTGAAAACCGAAAAGACGGAAAAAAAAGCTGCCGCAACTAAGGCGCCAACGAAGGCCATCGACAAAGCCTCCGCAAAGGCCGCCGATAAAAAGAAGAAAGCAACTCCTGCGCCAAAGGCCCAGCCCAAAAAGTCAAAACAACCTCCGGCAAAAAAACCGATTGCGAAAATGGCGGCCAAAAAAACGGTCAATCGCAAGCCTCGGTAACGATGGCTCAGCGCTGATTTGCTTGTTTTCAGCAGCGGAAATTACCTGCGAAACCAAGCAAGTCACCCGAATTCCAAAGACCAAAGTCGCTCTCGACGCAGTAGGGGCTCGTGAGGTTTTGCAACTGTTAGAGGCCCTCGATGACCATGATGACGTCCAAAACGTCTCGTCAAACATTGAACTCAGTGATGAAGTTCTCGCACAGCTTAATTTTTAGATTTGCTCAGTGGTTGGGAACGATTCTTCTGCACTATCGCGACAAAAAAAGATCGGCCTGTCTTGGGAGACAGGCCGATCCACGCGAAAAATCACGAAAAGCAACTTTTCAGGGTTGCTGGGGATCCAAAGTAAGACCACTAACGCCTTGAAGGGCCGTTAGAAGTGTTTTTGCTAAGAGGGGCAGGAATCAAAACAGGATCAATTTCTTTTCGATGAGGTTCCGGCAACACCGCTGGTGTAGGTACAGGAGCATTGGGTTGTTTCGGCGCTAACTCCCGTTGCGGAATTGGGTGACCATCATGTTCGTGATGACCGCAGGATGGGCATCCGACCTTGCCGCAGCCTCCACATTCGATCGGCGCTGGAACAGCAAATCCTTGAGTGTTGTCAATCCCAATAGGAGCATCTGGGGCGATGGTTGCACCTAAGCAGTTCGGGCAGCCGGCTCCACCGCATTGGTTGCAGCCCATGCCGCCGCCGTTACCGCCATTTGAGCTACGGTTTTGTGGATTTGTAGACGTCTCGCCATAGAAGGCCATATCAAAATAACAGTTGATCGTGTCCCAGAACTTCCGGAAACCATTGTTGCGATTGCAATACAAACTTGAAATGTCGCCCTGAAACTGGTTGCAGTTCTGCGGGCAATCGGAGTTGGCGACCTTGCGATTAGCAATTCGCTGATAAGCGGTTTCAATAGCGACGTTGTTGAGCCAGCCGATCGTATCTGGGCTGACCAATGTGAAGTCGAGAACGCGAGCTTCAGAATCGCCTTCGACTACTTCGATTCCGATGCAACCCACGCCGTCAGTCCCTGCCGCGACCAGAGAATAGTCGCCCGGCACAACCCCGGTAAATCGGAAAACTCCAAAATTGTCAGCAGAAACCGCGTTAGCCACGGAGTTGTCTTGGAGGAGCATCACGCGCATCGCACGCACATCAACGGGCCGTCCGTTCAGTTCATCGAGTTGGTGGACGCGTCCTGCAAGTTCACCATTCGGTCCCAACTTCGCGGGAAACGACTGAATCGTCGTTGAGGGAATCGCAGTTGGACCATGAACTGGCAGGCCTTCCATGCCGTAGAGCCATTGCGGATCTTCGGTACCTTCTCGCGAAACAAACCGTCCAAAAATTCGGAACTGAACGCTGGTTGAAAAGTGTCGGATCCAGTCGAGATTGATGGTGTTCTTGTTTTGAACTGCTTTGATTAGCAATTCGGAAGGCATGGCCTGCGCGGTTGATGCCCGATAGTCGAGAATATCAAGTCCGAAAGCGAAAAATGCGTTTGGACCGAATCCCACCAACGAATAACTGCCTTCCACGAGGTTGTTAAAGCTGAAATTGCCTCCAGCATCGGTGCGCGTTTGATTGATGACTTGCCCGCGATGGAGCAAAGAAATCAAGACATTGCTGATGTCCGCGCTTTGAGAGGGAATCAAGCGGCCGTTAAGCAGTCCAGCGGGAGTCAGCATGACCCAGTTGGCTCGCAGAGTTTCTCCCAGACCATTTTCTTTCGCCGCGTCGGCCTCCTGCCAACCCGCGAATTTCTCTCTCACGATTTGCCGCTGAACTGGTAAATCTGCAGCCTGTTGATCCGCCGTCTGGTCGGTCGGTGCCCCTGTTGCTGCCAATTCGGCCGGGCGCTGGATTTGTCCCCAAATCAATGCCGACCCTGGACACAAAACCGCAGTTACGAAAACTGTAGTTGCGAAAAACGCGTTGCGAACTAGTTTCCACCAACAAACTTTGGCCATCTTGAATTCCCCAAACCAAATCGCAAAGTCTCTGCATGCAGTTACTCAATTGGTTTCGGACCAAGTCCATTCAGCGGTCAAACGGGTTTTGTTCGAATACCACTTATTCCTGTAAATTCTGGCCAATTGTGTCAGGCGGTCAAAAGGTGGGGGTTGGATGCGTTGCGCCTCGGACGATGGTTCTTCGTGTCAGGCAAAACGAGAAAAAGCCGTGAGTGAGTCGTGTTGTAGGATTTCCATGGGTTAGCGTTGCCAATCGTTGATTGGGTTTGCCGGTTTGGAAAAGTTTTCCGACGGTTAACGCAAGGCCTCCTCAAGTTTTGTGATCCGCGCGAGGGCATCCGCCAGTTTTGTTTCCATAGATTCCAGACGGCCGACTAAATTGTTCGACTCGCCTAGATTTTCGACTTGTTCTTGGTCAGTGGGGGCCAGTTGACTAGCTACCTGCAAGCGGACTTTCTTAAGTTCTTCGAAATTGTATAGGTTGTGAGTCACCGTTTGCCCACGACCCGGCGGCGTCAGCTCGACAATGAGTCCTTTGCCAATCAGCCCGTCAACCACCGGTCGCAGTTCGTCTTGACTGGGAATTTCATCCATCCGCGAAGCACGCGCCCGCAAATCTCCCAACGTTTGCTGTCCCCGGAGCAAGAGTTCTGCCATCACCGCCAGTTCCAATTTTTCGACTCCCAACCATTCATACAGCAGGTGTTTGTATTTCGGCACGCGTCCATCGCCGTGGACCTCCATCACCGCACGGCAATGCCGAAGTCGGTCGAGCGCTTTTTGAACCTCTTCCGTCGATAGATTCATTAATGGATACCGATTGGATTTTTGGTTGCAGGCAGTAGTTATCGAGTTGAGAGTCATTGGATAGCTGTCTTGGGTCGTCTTGGACTTTTCAATCAGCACCCCCGCAACGCGTCGTTCCGTTCGATCTAATTCCCGCCATGTTCGTTTGGCTTCCGGATTCGTTTGCTCGCTGTTCATTCTGTCTTCTCTCTTGCGGTCGAAAATTCGTTGTGCGGTTCGGAGTATTCCCCGAAAAGGTTATGGAGTATTTTAGGGCGTTCGGCAGGCTGTGACAGGGACCGAGCGCCGGGAACGTTGTATTTGGTCTGGATCGGGTCGGTCAATTCCCCAAAGATGGGACTGCGGTATGTATCAACTCGAAAGGTGGCAAGGCGTATTGTCGGGTGCAGACCGCTCAGCACGAGGCAGGTTGCTGCGCGGGCTACTAGCGGCTGCGGCTTGGCCGTACGGCTGGGTGGTGCGTTTCCGAAATTGGCAATTTGATCTTGGCTGGAAAACAGCGTCCCGCAGCGCGCTGCCAGTAATTTCCATCGGCAACCTGACGACCGGAGGTACCGGTAAGACTCCTCTCGTGATTTGGTTCGCCGAAAAGTTGCGGGCCCACGGCGTTCGCGTCGCGATCCTCAGTCGCGGTTACGGAGCGCTGAGTGCTGGCGAAAATGACGAAGCCCGCGAATTGGCCGAGCGATTGCCCGACGTGCCGAACTTGATCGATCCTAGTCGTGTCCGATCGGCTCGAATCGCTGAAGAAGAATTGGAAATGCAGGTGTGCATTTTGGATGATGGTTTTCAACACCGATATTTAGCGCGTGATCTAGATGTTGTCCTGATCGATGCCACGATGCCATTTGGTTTTGGTGCGGTGCTCCCGCGTGGATTGCTTCGAGAACCAGTTGGTGGATTGCGCCGTGCTAATCTCGTCATCATCACACGTGCTAATGCAGTCGCCGACGATGTCCTGGTTAGAATCGAGCAAGCCGTGCGGAAATGGAACCCTGCGGTTCCAATTGCTCGGGGCATCGTTGAGCCGAGATCCTGGCGACGTGCAGATGGGGAGCGACTGCCGATTCACGATTTGTCTTTGGAAAAGACGTTCATGGTATGCGCGATTGGAAACCCGGCAGGTTTTCGGACTTCATTGAGCCACTTGCGGGCTCATGTGGTCGGCGAAGCGATATTTGCCGATCATCATCATTTTGACGATGCTGATTTGGCTGAAATCGTAAGGCTTGCGGCGGTGGCCGGCGCTCAGACAATTGTTTGCACCGTCAAAGACTTGGTGAAAATTAATCGCAATCGCGTCGGCAACTGCCCAATTTGGGCTTTGGAAATTAGCAGTTGTTTCTTGTCGGGAGAGGCCGAAGTTGTTGCAGCGCTGGGACAAATCATTGCAGCCATTCCACCCGAAGTAATGTAATCCCGTAGGTGGTTTCTAGTTTTTGTTAGGCAACTCGCGACTGGGAAATGACTGGCTCACCCCTTTTGTTCGGGACCATGGCCTTCAATTCCTCCAGGATTGGTCCCCGCAATTGTCGTCCCAGCTCTTGCAAGATATTGATTACTGGTTGCCCATCGAGGATGCGGTGGTCAAAAGTCAACAATGTTTGCGAAATGCCGCCCCGCGAGACCACGTCCACCCCAAGTGTTGTCGTATTGGGTGAGACGTGGGAAGTCCCGTAGATTTCACGGAATCCAGAGATACTCATCCCAAACGTGCCCATGTGCGAGGCGGACTTGCGAACCCACCAATCGCGCATCAGAAACAACGCCATGCGCCGAAAAATCAGGGGAGTCTTGGCAAAACGAATTTGGTGTCGAAATTGTTTGACGCACTCGACAGGTCCATCGCGGTATTCATCGTAACGCGTTTGTAAGGCCAACAAGGTTTCGTCTTCCGGCGAATTGAACCTGCCGAAGAACAGTCGCTCTTCCCCATCGTATTCCCGACTGAAGGTCATTAGACAAACGTTTTGTGGGTGTTGGTACACATGTGGCCAGGGCCAACGGACGTACAGTTGCCGCAATTCTGGCCGCCGAATCGCGACTTGTGCGTAGGCCTTCATCAGCAAGACATTCCAGGCAATGCGAGGGCGTACTAGTTTGCGTACTTCGGCGAGTTCACGTACGTCCAAGTCAGCCATTGCGCCGGCCAGAGGAACTTTTTTTGCCAAGTGAATAATGTCGCAGACCAATTTGCGACCATCACTTAATTTGCGCCATCGAGAATCTGCCATCCATGGCCTCCATCGAGATTCGAGTCCGCCGATTTTGCCAGTTGTTGCCGTTGTCGGCAACCCGAATGCGAACAGACAATTGAATCGCTAGCGTCTATGCTCAAGCATTGTCTGGTGTTTCCGGGAAGTTCTCAAACTCATAGAATGCCTGCACCAGGCAGAAAACGCGGCAATTCAGGTAAACAAGGCGATATCGATGAGCGATTCGAAAAACTACCGTAACCGACAATTGTCAAACCATGAGCTTCATCCGGAAACTCAGATGATGGGTTACGGTTACAGTCCCCACCTGTCGGAGGGTGCGCTCAAGCCGCCCGTCTTTTTGACATCCACATTTGTTTTCAAGAATGCTCAGGCCGGCAAAGATTTTTTTGACTTCACGTCCGGCCGTCGCACTCCGGGCCCCGGCGAAGAGGCGGGATTGGTCTACTCGCGATTTAACAATCCCAACCTGGAGGTTTTAGAAGATCGTCTTTGCCTTTGGGAAGGAGCGGAAATGGCTGGCGCATTTTCATCGGGGATGGGTGCCATCTCCACCGCCATGTGGGCGTTCTTGCGGCCGGGCAATGTGATCATGTTTTCTTCGCCCATTTACGGCGGCACAGAGACTCTTTTGGAAAAGGTCATGATCAATTACGGGATCAATCCAGTTCCCTTCTACGACGGTATCAACCACGCCGAGCTCGATCGTGTCGCGGAAGAAGCCATGGCGCTGGGAAAGGTCGGCATGATCCTGGCCGAGACACCGGCGAATCCCACCAATGGGTTGGTAGACCTCGCCTACTTGCGAAAAATTTCTGAACGAATCGGCGAACGCCAGGGCGGCAGTCGTCCACCGCTGATGGTTGACAACACGTTTCTCGGTCCCGTCTACCAACATCCCCTGCAACATGGTGCCGACGTTGCGCTCTATTCCCTCACCAAGTATGTCGGGGGCCACTCCGACCTCGTGGCAGGTGCCATTGTCGGAACCAAGGCAGCTTGCCAACCCATCCGTTCCTTACGCAGCGCGCTGGGAACGCAATTGGATCCGAACAGTGCCTGGATGTTGCTCCGGTCGTTGGAAACCATGAGCTTGCGCATGTCACGCGCCAATGAAAACGCCAAGGTGGTTGCCAAATACCTGTCGGAACACCCGAAGATCGAAAAGGTAAACTATTTGGGGTTCCTCAAGCCTTCTGAGCCAGCCTACGAAGTTTTCCAACGTCAATGCCTCGCGCCGGGATCAACCTTTTCGTTCTACATCAAAGGTGGAGAGGCCGAAGCCTTCCGCATGCTCGATCAGTTGCAAGTCATGAAACTAGCCGTGAGTTTGGGAGGCACTGAGACGTTGATCAGTCATCCCGCTTCCACAACTCATTCGGGAGTTCCTCGCGAGACCCGCCAGCGCCAAGGTGTCACGGATGCGATGATTCGAATCAGCGTCGGCATTGAACATCCCGATGACCTCGTGTTGGATTTGGAACAAGCCCTGCGATTCGTCTAGTGTAGGTGTTCCTACTAAGCTAAATCCTATTCAGGTCCGACTGGCTATTCCGCCGCGGGACTGTTATGACAACGAAATTTGGAACCGCTTTCGATAACACGACTTTGCTTTTCAGCAGTGCGTTTTTTGGCGTACCAAATTCGACATCATTCTTGTCTATCTCGTTCGGGATGAGTTTCCAACTAGGGCTTTCGATCGATCCCAGTCGTCGCACTGGGTGGGCTGAACAGGTCGAGCACTTGAGTGTCATCCAGAGCGAGAGCGGAGTGTGGAACATTGGCGGGAAGCAGCAGAATTTCGCCGGGGTTAAGAACAAGTTCTCGCCAAGCGGGCGAGCCGATCTCGCCGATGATGAAGCGGAGCTGCCCCGAAAGGATGTACGAGATCTGCTCGTTCTCATGCGAATGCGCTGGGACAAAGCAACCTTTGTCAAGGAAAACGTTTGAGATCATCATTTTTTCGCCGATGATCCGTTGACGACGTAGCAACTCCATTGGTGAATCGCTCGGCAAATCGGACCAACGGTAGACAGTCGCATCGGTAGGAGGCATGGCGTTTCCTCAAAATGGGCAGTGTTTTTCGTGTTTCAGAGCCAAGGTCGTAAGTGACTAGTTGGTCGACTATGGTCAAACGTCCGCATGGATCGGCGTAGGCCTCCGCGTTTGGCCGGCAGCCAGCACCTTTGTGCCTCACGATCGGCACAACCGTTAGGTCCCACACAATCTTCGCCCGGTTTACGACTTTTTTCAATCGTCTATTGCTTGTGCAATTTGGCAACCTATTTTGCAAGTTAGTCGGTTCGATGCAGAACCAACTGTAAAGCGTCGCGAAATCGAAGGTGCAAGATCATGTTCGGCCTGTTTTCCACCAAGAAAAAAAATGGTTGTTCGATTAGATTGCGGCGGCTGATCGACCGTACGGCTAACTGGCGAATCCCCGAGGTGGAAACGCGAGAGACGGAACGATGTAAGCGAACCTTGCCGATATTTTTGACTCCTTGGCGAGACAAGAAGACAACGGCGCAAGAAATGGAAACGGGCATCTCAGTCGATATGAGTGACAATGGGTTGCGGGTGCTCATGTTGCGGTACCCCAAGGCCTCAAGCTACCTTATCTCCATCATCAATATGGAAGATGGCAGTCCCGAAATCTACAGCTTCCTTGCTGATGTTTGTTCGTGCGAGAAGTTTGCACCGGGTATCGTTTCAATGGGATTGCGGACTTCAATGTCAGTTGAAGCGAGTGAACTTCCCCCCGATGTTCGAATTTTCTTGCAAGCGCAGATTGCAGAGTTCGCAATTGCCCACAGCCATGATTAGTCGGCCAGTGTCATTTATTCTGAATCAGTGACATGAATTCAGCGCGGGTCGACTCATTTGATTTGAAAATGCCGCGGAGGGCACTCGTTACCGTTGAACTGCCGGGCTTTTTGATTCCCCGAATCGACATACAGGAATGTTCAGCGCGAATGACTACCGCGACACCGGAAGTCTCCAGTTTTTCGTTCATCAAGTCTGCTATCTCCTGCGTCATGCGCTCTTGAACTTGCGGACGTCGGGCGATTTCATCCACGACCCGCGCGATCTTGCTCAAGCCAGTCACTTTGCCGTTCGGAATATAGGCGACGTGCGCCACTCCGCTGAAGGGCAATAGATGGTGTTCGCACATGCTGGTAAAGGGAATATCGCGGATCAGCACCATTTCGTCGTATTGCTCGGGGAACACGACTTCCAAGTGGCGAGCTGGAGATACATGCAAGCCCGCGAACATCTCAGCGTACATTCGCGCGACGCGTCGTGGTGTGTCTTGCAAACCCGGCCGTTTGGGATCTTCGCCCACAGCTTCGAGAATTTCGCGAACAGCTTCTTCAATTCTTTCCAGGTCCACAGGCGTATCAATCAAGAGTTTATCCATGTCGTCCTCATCACAAGTCATTTTTATGTTCCGACCTTAACCCCGTGGAAAAAAAACCTCATTAACCTCATGATTCTAACTCAGCCGACAATCCCTTGCCTCCGGCCATGGCCAAGCAAAAAAAGGCGAAAATTTGCACGCAATTGGGGCAACCTCGAAAAGATACTTGGAGAATTGGACCTGGACGTCGCCAAGATTTTTTTGAGACGGTGCATTTCAAGACGACCTTGCCGACCTTTGGCCTGGCAATCTCGAGAACCTTTTATGAAAAACCGTACACTATGATAGGTGTCCGTCGCGAAGCGACACTTGGTGTTGCCGATTAGACGTCTACGGTTGTGTCTAGGATTTTTTTCAGGTGATTTAGAACGATGGCACGAATTGTCTTAGCAATGTCCGGGGGAGTCGACTCCAGCGTTGCCGCGTTTTTGTTGCGCGAGGCAGGGCACGACGTCATCGGTATTTTCATGCGCCATGGCGAACAGAGCATCGCCGCCTGCTCCCTCGACGGTTCTCGTAGTTCTTCTCCGCTCTTGCCCGTCCTCGACACCCGGGCCGATCACAAACAGGGATGTTGTAGCGCTTCCGATGCAGACGATGCACGTCGGGTCGCCGACAATCTGGAGATTCCGTTTTACGCGCTGAATCTCCAAGCCGAATTTCGCGGCATCATCGACTATTTCGTAGAAGAATATGCCATAGGCCGCACGCCTAACCCGTGCGTCATGTGCAACAATCGCATTAAGTTTGGCAAATTGTTCGACTACGCCGATTCCGTGGGAGCCGATTTCGTTGCTACCGGCCATTATGCGCGGATGCACCGGGAAAACGGCGAAGTCCAGCTGCTCCGCGGAATCGATATCAATAAGGACCAGTCCTACGTTCTGTTTGGCATCAAGCCTAAATTTTTGTCGCGAATGATGTTACCGGTCGGCGACTACCACAAACCACAAATCCGCGAATTGGCTGCGAACGTTGGCTTGAATGTGGCCACCAAGAAGGACAGTCAGGAAATTTGCTTCGTCAATTCCGGTCACCACGGCGACTTCGTTCGCGCCCGTACCCACTCGCCCAGCACGGCGGGCGAAATCGTGACGACCACTGGCGAAGTCGTTGGGCATCATCCAGGAATCGAGGGGTATACCATTGGGCAGCGAAAAAAGCTGGGTGTCGCGATGGGCGAACCCTATTTCGTCGTCCGTATCGAACCCAAAAATCACCGCGTCGTGATCGGGCGAAAAGACGAGTTGGGGCAGTTGTCGTTGACGGCGTCGCAAACCAATTGGCTGACAGAACTACCCGGTGGCAAATTTTCTTGTCAGGCCCAGATCCGTTACAACAGTGGACCGGTCGAAGTCGAAGCTGAATTGCTGCCCGACGATCGACTGCAAGTTGATTTTCTCGAACCACAATTGGGAGTGGCACCGGGCCAAGCGGTTGTCTTATTCCGCAATGAACGAGTGCTCGGCGGAGGCTGGATCGATTAATGTCGTCGCGCGAATCAAAAAAAGAAATTTTTTCCAACCCACTCAGCGCGAGAAAGTTCTCATTGCATTCACACTTTTTGTGCAGTAAAGTTGTGCGTAACGGCACAGTGAGCGGCTTTTTTCTTGCCTATCTGCCTGATTTGCCCAAGACCTCCATGTATGCTCGCAATGCCCCCGACTTGTTCTGCTGCTAGACATCTGGCATTCGAGTTATAATGAAATGTCTAGATTGGGCTAATCTCTTTCAGGCAAAATGAATGACTGGCGAAGGTGTAACTGAGAATTTGGACGCAGCGGCTTTGCAGCTTGCGCGGTTGATCCAGAGCCAGGACGGCCGTCTAGATCGTTTTGCGGCCGAGGCTGGCTTTGACTCGGCCGATGCGGCCCTCCGGGCGGTCGCCAATACACTCCGGCTGACCGTCGTAGATGCCTCCAGCATTACCCTCGATTTGAGCTGTTTGGAGGGTTTTCCAGCCAAAATCATTCACCGACACAACGTTTTTCCGTTGTATCGGGACGGCGATTCCATGGTTCTGGCCACTTCGAACCCGTTTGATTTTCAGGCGATTGATGCCGCTGGCTCGGTCCTGCAAATGCCCATTGTCCCAGTTGTTGTCAGTCCGGACGAGTTGAACAAGCTGATCAAAACTCACTTGGGGTTGGGAGCAGAGACAATCGATGGCCTGATTGCCCTACAAACAGACCAGTCTACCGACGTGGAAATGTTGGAGGAAATCAACGACGACGGCTCCGAAGCAGCCGAACAGGCAAAACAGGCCTCTGTCGTCCGCCTCGTCAACGAAATCCTGTCCGAGGCGGTTGAGGCCCGAGCCAGTGACGTGCACTTGGAAGTTCATGGCAGCGGGATCAAACTTCGATACCGCATCGACGGCGTGTTGCAGAAGCAACCAACGCCTCCCGAAATCGATCGCTTTCGCAACGCGATCATCAGTCGCCTCAAGATTCTGTCGAAGATGAACATCGCAGAAAAAAGAGTTCCTCAAGATGGCCGCATCAAATTACGGGTCGGAGGCCGCGAGGTGGATGTTCGTGTGTCCGTAATTCCAATGCTCTTCGGCGAAGGCGTTGTCTTGCGAATCCTCGACAAATCGAAAATGGAATTTTCTTTAAAAGGAATTGGTTTGGTGGGCGAGATGTATGCCAATTTCCGCCGCCTGATCGCTTTGCCTCACGGAATTGTATTGGTGACGGGACCAACGGGCTCTGGAAAAACGACCACCCTCTATAGTGCCCTCAGTGAGATCAAAAGCGAAGATACAAAAATCATCACCACCGAAGACCCGATCGAATACCAACTCGATGGCATCAATCAAATTCAAGTCAACCATAAAGTTGGTTTGACGTTTGGTGCCAGCTTGCGAAGCATCTTGCGGCATGATCCGGATGTGATTTTGGTCGGCGAAATTCGTGACTTGGAAACCGCAGAGAACGCAACGCAGGCTTCGCTCACCGGTCACATGGTGTTCAGTACGCTGCACACTAATGACGCCGCAAGTGCTTTTATGCGACTATCCGATATGGGCGTGGAACCGTTTCTGGTTTCCAGCACTTTGGAAGGCGTATTGGCACAACGGCTAGTTCGGCTGCTCTGCCTGGAATGTCGCCAGCCCCACGATTTGGAGCGCGATGAGGTCCCCGAAGACTTCCCTTGGGAGGAGTACAAACGGAGCGGTGTGACGGTGTATCGTGCCGAGGGCTGTCGCGCATGCCGCGGCGTAGGTTATCGCGGCCGCAACGGAATATTTGAATTGCTAATGGTGAACGATGAGATCAGGCGGCTCGCTAACGAGCGGGCGACGTCAGGGGAAATTCAAAAGGCTGCTGTTCGCGCGGGAATGCAAACAATGCGGCAAGATGGTTGGCGCAAGGCCCTGACGGGCCAGACAACTGTCGAAGAAGTTTTACGAGTTACCAAAATCGACCACGTTTGAAGCTCGAGTGGCACAAGCTGCTGAATCCCTTTGGACAGTCTGCTTTTCCATTCCAACTCCTATTTTTTTGGTGTTAATTAAAGCGACCATGCCAGAATACGCGTATATTGCTCGATCACTCGATGGAAAGACGACTCGTGGGTCGATCTCTGCCGAGTCGCGTCACGATGCGATCAGCGAGTTGCGGCAAAAGTCTCTTTACCCGCTGACGATTAAGGATGCCAAGGCGCGTAGTGCGGCATGGGCCGACCTGCTGCCCCAACGCAGGATCAGTCCCGACGTCCTGTCGACGCATCTCAATCAACTCGCGGACCTATTGCAAAATGGAGTTTCCATTTTGGAAGCATTGGATATTCTGGCCAAGGAATCCACGCATCCACGATTGGCATCAGTGCTCAGCGAGGTCAAGAATCTCGTCGCCGAAGGTGTTTCGTTCGAAGACGCTCTGGCTCGTTACCCTCAACAGATTCCCGACATCTGCGTGAGTATTGTTCGGGCTGGGGCCGAGGGCGGATTTCTGGAGGACGCGCTGCGGCGCGTTTCCGAGTATTTGGAGCGCCAAGCGGAATTGCGAGGCAAGATCACGTCGGCGATGGCCTATCCCGCGTTTTTGGTTGTCGCCGGAGTCGTGGTGACGATCTTTCTAATGCTGTTTATTGTTCCTCGATTCCAAACGCTGTTTGATCGTCTGATCGAGAGCGGTGCTGGCTTGCCGCTGATTACGCAAATTCTATTGTCCATACGTTTGGTTCTGCTCAATCAAGGATGGTTGATACTTATCGGGTTGGTCGCTGCGGTGATTGCCCTGCAAAAAGTTGCCGACACCGTTTGGGGGCGAGCCCTGATCGATCGTTGGATATTGAAGACGCCTCTGTTTGGCGACATCGTTCGCCAAAGTTCGGTTTCTCGATTCTGCCGAATTTTGGGAACACTGCTCAGCAATGGTGTGCCCTTGTTGCGGTCGCTGGAAATCAGCAGTAAATCGATCGGCAATTCGCTGCTCGAACGAGCTGTGGTCGAGGCGTCGCGAAACGTTTCTGCCGGTGAAACATTGTCTAAGCCACTCAGCGAAAGCAAATTAATTCCAGCCACAACCATGGCGATGATTCGGATTGCCGAGGAATCAAATTCGCTGGACCGAGTGTTGTTGCAGATTGCCGACGCAAACGACAAGAAAATTCAACGTCGTCTCGACATGATGGTACGCATGATCGAGCCGATGATGTTGCTTTTGATCGCCGGTGCGGTCTTGTTTATTTTGTTGGGATTGCTCTTGCCGGTCTACGACATGAGTAATTCGATTGGTTAATGAGTGGAGCGTCGATTTGCTCCGTTGTTTTTTTGAAAGGTGATGAGATGAAACGTTCGGGTATGACACTGTTGGAAATCTTGATTGTTCTGTCGATCTTGGCGGTGTTGATCGCCATTATCGCGCCGCGGATTCTGGGTTCTCAAAAGAAGGCGGACATTAAGGCGGCCAATTTGCAGATCTCCAATATCTCAGAAGCATTAAAACTGTATGCGGCCGACAATCGTTCGTTTCCCAGTACGGAAGAGGGCTTGGCAGCTTTGCTCGAGAAGCCTTCCGACGAAAAACGAGCCAAGGCTTGGGATGGCCCATATTTCGACGGGGAAGAACTGCCCGCCGATCCCTGGAGTAACGAGTTTCATTACGAGTATCCACCCAAGAACAACACGCGCGATTTTCCTGATATTTGGTCGAATGGTCCTGACGGCGAAGAAAACACCGACGATGACCTCACCAACTGGAAATCCAAGAGTGGTTCGGGCGATGGCGAAAGCAAAGACTCGTCGTCGAATGACAGTAGCAAAAAATAGTCAACCATGTACACCGCTCGCAAGTTTTTGATTCGAGCCGGATTACCACGACGCCGAGCAGTTTCCGGAATGTCGCTTCTGGAACTGCTGCTCGTGGTTGGGCTGTTGGCAACGCTGGTGGCGATCTCGTGGCCTGCGCTTCGCCGGCCGATGAATCGCAGCTTTGTCCAATCGGCAGCCCAGGACCTGCAACGGGACCTTTTGGCCGCCCGCTTTGAGGCCATGGACCAGGGTGTCGTCCGCGTCTTCCAATTTCAGTCCGGCACGACCCAATATTGGATTGGCGAGACGATCCAAGACGATCTGCGAGACGAGACGTTTGCCGGAACACAAAAGTCGAAAATAGACGAGCACTCGACGACAACTACTGACATCGAGGCCGTTGCGCAAAACTTGCCCGAGGGGACAATCTTCCAGTCGCAGGTGGAGCGGCTGAAGGAAGGCCGCGATTCCTCGGATATTTTTGACTCGGATGATTCGACGAAGGCTGCGTCGCTGGAAAGTCGTTGGTCCAAGCCCGTTCGATTCTACCCCAGCGGCCGGATGGACTCAGCAAAATTGGTGATCGAAAGCGACGACGGATACGTGATTACGATCGACGTCCAAGGCTTGGCAGGACGCATTCGCCTCACCGATTTGCGTCGCATTGCTCCCGATGACACCAACCCTTCACCTCCCCATGACGAGCAGAAGCCGAAGGAAACTCGCCGTCCATCCACGCCCGATCCAGTGGAGGATGAGCAATGAAAAAGCGAGCTGCGTTTTCTTTGTTCGAGGTCATGATCGCCACCGCTGTATTCGTTCTTGGGTTGGCGCTGATCTTGCAAATGTTGGGAACCTCCGAGATATTCTCGCGGCGCGCTGCCGAGACGATCACAGCACAAATCATTTGCCAAAACAAGTTGAATGAAATTGCCATGGGTTTGGCTGATTGGGGGGAAGTGAAGCGGGAAGAGTGCGAGGAAAATACATATTTTTGGTACTCGATCCGTTCCCTCCCGCATGCTGCCCTGCCTCTGCAGCAAGTCGAGGTGACCGTCTGGCCAAAGTCGACTCGCGAAAGAAATTCGAGCTCGGGCCATGCCTCATCAACCGACGAACCATTGCTAGCCCGACAGGTTCGACTGAGTTGTTTGTTACCTCGAGACCCGGACCGTTTATTGAAAACGCAGGCGCCGGTAGAGGTGCCGCAATGAGAACCAGTCGAACGTTGGCCCGCGGAGGTTTTTCGCTGCTTGAAGTTGTCGTTGCCATGACGCTCGGCATGGTGTTGCTCGGGGCGGTTTGGACCATGTTTAACTTGCTGACTCGCCGCCAAGCCGTCGAGTTGAGACAGGCTGATCGAAACCAAGTGACTCGAGCGCTGCATCAAAGAATGTCGCGAGATCTAAAAAGCCTCCTGTCAATCTTGGAACAGCGCCCGCGCATGCGATTGCAAGGTCCTCAAGAAATGGCCTTTCGTCGGGGAGCCCCGATGTTCCCCCTTCCGCTGCCGGATGTCAGCCCTGTTGAATGGGAAACGCCAGTGGTCTTTGTCGGTCGCAAAACGAAACTGATCGTACAGGTCTTCATCGAACCTGTCGAAACCGAATCGCTGATGACCTACCAATTTCCTTCGACACGATCCAAACGCGGGGACAAACCCGCTGAGCAGATTCCCGTTACGAAGTTCATTTGTTACGAGGCTGGTGTTGAACACCATCATGACAAAACCAATGAGCTCGATTCGCCCCCTTCCATTGCCGGTTCGAGTTCATTCGAGGAATCGCCGTTGTTGATCGGGCTGACTCGCAGCGAGTACCTCCAACTCCCCCCGGAAGAATTGGAGGTAAACCAAGGCGCTCAAGCCGACGAGCCGAACCGAACGCAGCGACTGAATCGGCACGAGAATTCAGAGGCCGATCCGGAGCCGAAGGAGGAAGAACCAGACCAACAAAATGTTCCGTACTTGGTCGAAACAATTGACGACATTGCCGACTTGGAACTGGCCTACTATGACGGGCAAGCTTGGACCGGAAACTGGGATAGCCGGACATCAAATCAATTGCCGGTTGCGGTCCGTATGCGCTACCGTTTTTTGACCAAGGCAGAATTGGCTGAAGTTCAGTCAGCTACGAATGAAGATGAGGTGACGAACGCTATTCGGGAATCAACACCCGACGAGGCGCGCGATTCAGAAGAAGAACTTTTGAATAGTGAACCTGCTGAGGAAGAGAAACCCGTTTTCGACGTCGAGTACGTTTTTCTCGTGAAGGTTCGCCCGGTCGACCGCAACGCCAATCCAGTTTCGCAAAATTTTGGCGACGAAAAGAAATCCAAGGAAACAACTCGCCGGCGTCAACTGGAGAGACTTCCATGACACATGGCTCCCGGATGAAACGGCGCCAGGGCGCTGTGCTGTTGATTGTTGTGATCGTGTTGCTATTGGTTTCACTCGTGATCACCGGACTCGTTTCGCTATCGCAAAGCGAAATGCAAGCGACAAAGGTGCGAACTCAAGAAATGGTGTTGGAAAACCTTTTGATTTCTGGCGAGAATGTTGTGGCGGCGATTGCCAGCCAGCCGCGACAACAGCGAGCGGCCATGGGAACTCAATCCGAAGTGGCGAATTGGTTTCGGAACCAGCCAGTTGCCGTTGAAGAAACCGGGCCTGAAGAAGCCACCTTTTCGATTTTGCCCGCGATGAGTTTTGCTCAAGATGAACCGTTGAGTTTTGGAATAACGAACGAGTCGTCCAAGTTGAATTTGCGAACGTTGGTGGAGTTCGATCGGCGTTCGCCGGGCTATGGGGAAAAAGCTTTGTTGGAACTCCCCGGGATGACCCCGGAGGCAGCAGCTTCAATAATGGATTGGCTCGATACTGACGAGATCGCTCGACAAAACGGGGCCGAAGCGGAAGAGTATCTGGCCGACGGTTTGCCCCAGATTCCTGCCAACTCCCTCCCGGCGCAGCTGGAAGATTTGGCTTTGGTGGCGAATACGACTTGGAATGATTGGTTCAATGAAGAACTGCCGGAACGATCGAAAAGTCGAACTTCCAGTGGTGATTTTGAAGTTCACCCTGGATGGCTTCAGTATCTGACGCTTCACAGTCGTGAACGGAACGAGTCGGCGACTGGACAGGCTCGCATCAACCTAAACGACCCCAACCTTCAGACTCTGCATTCACGTCTCACGGCACGAGTTGGACAATCGATGGCGGATTTTGTCGTTTATTTCCGCCAATATGGACCCGCGCAAACTCGCTCCTCGTCGCTGGCACCGCGTGCACCCCGCTCGCCAGTTCCATCTGCGCCTGCGGTGGGGTTGGATTTTCGAATTCCCCCTCGCTTCAAGTTCCAATCGGAGTTGGACTTAGTTGGTGGAGTGGTCGCGATTCGACGCGGTACTGAGATCGTTCGTCGCATCGAGAGTCCGTTGTCAGGCAATCGAACCGGCTGGGCCGGCCAATTGGAACAATTGATGGACAAGTTAACAGTTGATGCGCGACCCGTGATCGAAGGGCGAATTAACATCGACGAGGCCGCGCGTGAGGTCTTGCTGGCCATTCCTGAAATCGACCCTGTGGTTGTCGATCACATCCTGACGTACCGCCAATTGCCGGCCGATGGTCGCCGCTTTCACACACATGCAACTTGGTTGTTAGAGCAAGGAGTGATTGACCTTGCCCGTATGAAAAAATTGTCACCATACGTGACCACGGGAGGAGATGTTTTTCAAGCGAATATTGTCGCGTGTGATCCTGTTCGACGCATGATATTCCGTGAATTGGTGGTTTTTGACGGAAGCGATCCGGCTCGTGGTAGACTATACTGTAAGAACTTCCGTGATTCTCCCCTCCCGTTTAATGTGAACCTGCTGCTGCCGGAACGTTTGCGAAACGAAACCACAAAAAGATGATTTCTTCTTCCAACACAATTCTGGCGATCGAATGGGATCGCAACGAAGTCCGCTATGCGGTCGTCAGTTCTGCGGGACGCCGCGTGATCGTACGCGATCTCGGGCGAATTGCCGCCCTCGCTGGAGAAGGCCAAGGAGCAGCCGAGGCAATGATTGCCGATGTGAAAGGGCTGATTCGCGTTCGCAAACCACAAGTGATTGTCAACCTGAATCGTTCTTCGGTGGAAGAAACGGAAACTTCTCTCCCGCCCGCTGCCGATCACGAAATCTCTCAAATCATTCTCAATCAGGCACACGAACGGTGGCCAGCTGCCTCGCACGACGCAGTGATCGACTACTACGCAATGGAAGATGGTCCCGAAGGAATCAAAAGGTTTTCGATTGCCGTCCTCGATGGCGAGCGAAAAAAGGAACTTGACCAGCAGTTTCAGGAAATCGGTTGGCGCATCAGCAGCCTTCAATTGCGCCACCTGGCCTCGGCGAATCTATTGCGGCGGAATATTGACTTGAAAAGTCACGCCAAATGCGTGCTGCTCAATCTGGGTCGCTCGGAGGCAGATCTAATCATTTTTTCACGCGACCAGATTGCACTGGTGCGGACCATCTCTCTCTCGACCGACTCGGACGAGGGACTGCTGACGGAAAAATTGGCAGTCGAAATTCAACGGAGCCTGGTTGTTACCGCCAGCGCCGATCTGCCCGCCGAGGAAAACGCCGAACCGGTCTTTATTTTCGGCAGCAAACACGAACAGCAGAGCCTCGCCGAGCAATTGGAGAAAGCTCTCAACCGACAGGTTAGCGTTTTGAACCCGCTGGATCAGTTGCCTCGCTCCAACAAAGAAGTTCCTGATCGCATCCACCAATTCTCGGCACTGCTCGGGTCCGTCCTGGACCTGCTGCCCGCTCAATCTGTGGATTTCGCGAAACCCAAATGTGCCAAATCCGTCCCGGAACTCTACAAACGCCTGGTAGTTTACGGAGCCGCCGCTGCGTTACTTATCGGCTTGCTGATCTGGGGTGGAATGAAACAAGTCGCCGATCTTCGAACAGCCAACCGCGATTTAAAATCGGAGCTTGGGAACTTGGAGAAAAAAGTTGAGTCGATGCGCGAGCGGACGAAAGTGGTGGACGACGTCGACACCTGGAAAAAAGACGATCTCAACTGGCTAGAAGAGCTCCGCAGCCTCAGTACCCGCTTCCCCGACCGCAGTGACGCCCAAATCAAATCTATGTCGATGTCCGTTGGCAGTGCGAATCAAGGCGTAATCTCAATGAACGTTCGAGCCAAGAATGACTTGGTAATCTCGCGACTAGAGTCGGCGGTCCGCGACTCAAACCACCAAGTCCGTACGAATCAGCTCAGTCAAGACGCTGACGATCTCGAATTTCCCTGGCATTTCGCAGCACAAATCCTGTTAACGAAACGAGACCGCGAGGAATTTCAGGCCGACGCCGAGAAGGCGCCCCCGGAATCGGCACCGCCGGAATCGGCGCCCGCAACGAGGAGCGAATCTTTAAGCCAACCCTTGTCAGCGGATTTCCCTAGCGACATGCGGGAGGTGCCTAAATGAGCCCACTGCGCAAATGGTTGTTGATTTCGTTCGGGGTCGTTGTTGGCGGTTACTTCGTCAACATGCTAGTCGAAAGCTACTATCTAAAACCGATTACTGAACAAAAGCAGCTTTCACAAAACCTGGAGAAAAAAATTCGCGAAGGAAAACGACAATTGCAAAAGTTGTCGAACCGAATTCCGGCCCGGGATGAATTGGAACTACGTTCGCTCCCCGCGAATGCAGAATTGGCTTCATCGGTCTATCAAGCTTGGTTGCTCAATGTTGTCACACGATTGGGTTTGGGGAATCCTACCGTTGATTCCTCAACGCCTACCGACGAAGGTGCATTTCTCCGTTTGAGATTCAATATTCGAGGTAAAGCCAACTTGCGGCAATTCACCAAACTGCTCTATGAGTTTTTTCAAGCGGGTCATCTGCATAAGATCACACAAATTTCATTGACGCCGACTGGCGGCAGTGACAAACTTGATTTGGTTGTCGGCATTGAAGCGTTGGCGTTGCGCCGCTCAAAAAACGAGAATCAACTGACGACGCTTGGATCCAATCGATTGGCCTTTTCGCGCCCCGACGATTACTTCGTTATCGCGCGACGCAATTTGTTTGGAGAGGGGGCCGTATCTCCCCTGATTCGCGGAACTCGGTTGACAGCGATCACGTCAGATCGCTTTGGACGCAACGAGGTTTGGCTCTATGTCGAACCTGAAAAAGAAACACACATTCTTCGCTTGGGCGACTCGATTGAACTCGACTCCGTCGTCATACGTTTGAAGGAAATCGCATCTGACAATGCGGTACTGGATGTGGACGGAACCCTTGGTCGGCTGGATCTCGGCAAGACGCTGTTGGAGATTCAGCCTTTGGCGAATCCGGCGAACGCGCCCGCTCCGATGACAGGTCTATAGCTTGGATTGCTGACGAAATGTCGGTTTCAGGCATCTTTTGTCGGCGGATTCCCTCAACACCAGCCTCCTTCGCTAGCGGTTCTTGGGTTGACCTGCGTCAGCCAATTTTCTAACGTCCTGCCGTTGCCATGCCGGATCGTCCCGTCAGTTAGAATTACCAGGCGCAGAAATGATGCTTTCCTATCAACGAGTTCGACGCCTTTTGAGCAAACGCGGCAAACGCTCGAGTCGATGGCTAAGAGTCTTCACCATTTGCGGTCTTTGCACTCTCGCAGTTGCACACGTTGTCTTGGCTCAAGAGCAACCGCCTGCCGACCATCGACGATTCCAATTGCGCAATTCGTCGGCAGTTCAAGCCGAGAACTTCCTGCGACAATCGCTGGGCAATCAAGCCAATTTTCGAATGTTTACCAATCCTGAAACCAGCCGGGAACTGATCGTTGTCGCCGATCCGCAAACCCTGCATCGTTGTGGGCAACTGATTCAAGAATTGGAGTCACGTGCCGCGGCCAGCACCGCAGCGAATTCCCAGCGACCGCCCCAAGCGGAGTTGGATTGGCAACAAGTCAGCTTGAGAAATTCGGACCTGCATCAAATACAAAACGCCGTCACTGGGCTCTTCGATTCTCGAATTGCCAAACAACCGACGCGAAATGGAGTGAACTATGAAGTCGCCTTGCCGAACGATTTGCGATTGAGGTTCGGTTGGGATTGGAACAGTCCGGTCGTGAACATTTCAGGCCCGGCACCTATTGTCGATCAATTTGTTCAACTCCTCGGAAAACTTGATGAAACATCGAGCACCAACGATGCCCCATCAATTCTGGCCTATCGCAATGCATCGACATTTTCCGTAAATCGGATCCTCGATGCCTACAGTCCTGTTGCTGAAGGCAGCTCGCGAGTAACATTTGTTGATCCGGTTGGAGCGAATGCAAAAAGTGCGCAGGAACTGCTCCCTGGTACTCCACCCACGCAGTCCGCTCAAGAGCCACCCCCCCGCGCTGAAGACCAACGCCAATCCGAGTTGCTGCGCCAACTCAAAGACTCCGTGCAGGTTGAAACCCTTCCCGATCTGGGGATCATTATCCTGCGCGGACGGCAGAAGGAAGTCCAAGAGCTAAGCCGCATCATTCAAGAACTCGAACGACTGAGCGCAGAGTCTCAAGCCGAAGTTCGCATCGTACAGCTCGAGCATACGCGATCAGACAGCATTCAAAAAATCCTTCAAACGACCAGCACCGATTTGATTTCTGGACGTGCAGGTCGGGCAACCATTACTTCACTCGGTAAACCTAATGCGATCCTTTTGATCGGCTGGGGCGAGGCACTCAATGCCATTGCCGATTTGATCAAAAAATTGGATCAGCCGGTCCCGGCCGACTCCCAATTCACCGTTTTTCGCCTGAAAGAAGCCGAAGCGGACACCCTGCAGGCGTCGCTCACCAGCTTTTTTCAAAATCGAGATGGATTGGGCACAAAAGTCCAAATTGTGGCCGACGTCCGTTCGAATTCAGTCATCGTTTTTGGATCGCCTCGTGACCTGGCAGAAGTCGATCGGTTCGTTCGCGAACTGGATGTGCCCAACTATCGCAAGACGCAACAGGCTCGCGTCGTGAAAATTCAAAACGCCATCGCCTCCGAATTGGCTTTGACGTTGCAGAATGCCATCAAGGCTGCCCAGGGAGCGGGCAAGCAAAAGGCGGCGGTCATGGAATTATTGGGAGTCGACGACAACGGCAAGAGAGTCTTGGAATCTGGTGTCCTAGACGAAGTACAAATCACACCCAATCCCACGAACAACTCCGTAATCATTTCGGGACCTGCCGAAAGCATCAGTTTGGTTGAAGCGCTGATTGCTCAACTGGACGTAGCGGGCTCCACGGCCCAAATCAAGATCTTTCGTATCGAACATGGTGACGCGACAACGTTGGTGCAAATGCTGCGCAGCTTGATGCCCGAGCAAACCACGGAGCGGGCCCCAATAAAGATGGCCAGCGACACCCAGGAAACGTCACTTGCTCCACTCCGGTTTTCGGTCGACACCCGCACTAATTCAATTATCGCGACGGGCTCCGAGGGCGATCTGCGGATCATTCATGCCTTGCTCCTCCGACTGGATGAAAAAGAATTTTCCGAACGTCGAAATCTCGTCTATCGATTGAAAAATGCACCTGCAACCGATGTGGCGCTGGCGATCAACAATTTTTTGCGATCGGAGCGACAGGTTCAGATCAACTCGACAGGCACTACCAGTCCTTTCGAGCAACTTGAACGCGAAGTCATTGTGGTGCCTGAGCCAATCGGGAATCGTTTGATTTTAAGCGCTACGCCTCGGTTCTTCAAGGAAATCGAGGCCTTGATCGAGCAATTGGATGAACCGCCGCCGCAAGTCATGATCCAAGTCATGATTGCTGAGGTGACACTTGAAGACAATCGTGAGTTTGGTATTGAGTTGGGACTGCAAGACTCAATTCTGTTTGATCGCAGCCTGTTGGGCAATCTCGTAACGACGACGCAAACGGTTCAAACCTCGACGCCGTCCGGAATTGTTACCTCGACCGAGCAAGTTGTTCAGGCCGCTTCGAACTCACCTGGCTTCAATTTTAATAGTGAAACCTTGGGAAATAGCGGGAGCACCAAGGCACTTTCGAGATCCGATCTTGTTGGCGGGCAGGGTCTAAGTAACTTCGCGGTGGGCCGCATCAATAACGAATTGGGCTTCGGCGGGCTCGTTCTCTCGGCCAGTAGCGAAAGCATCAGTGCCTTGTTGCGAGCCCTGCAGGAGAGCCGACGTCTGGAAGTTCTCAGCCGACCACAAATCCGTACGCTCGACAATCAACCTGCCTTCATTCAGGTCGGTCAACGCGTACCACGAATCATCGGTTCAACGGTCAATCAAATTGGTCAAACGAATTCCATTGCGCTTGAAAATGTGGGCTTGATTCTCGGAGTTACCCCGCGAATTAGTCCTGACGGAACCGTCGTGATGGAAGTCGATGCCGAGCGATCGGGTCTTGGTCCAGAGGCACAAGGCGTCCCGATTTCTGTGACGCCAAATGGCAACATCATTCGCTCACCTCGCGTTGAGACGACGACTGCCCAGGCAACTGTCAGCGCAGCATCGGGGGAGACGATCATCCTCGGCGGGTTAATTTCCAAGAAATCGGAGACGTTCGACCGCAGTGTACCGTGGCTGAGCGACATTCCCCTGTTGGGCAATCTGTTTCGTTACGATGGCACATTTACGAAGCGCTCGGAATTAATGATCATCATGACACCCTATGTGATTCGAAATCGGGACGACGAATTGCGTTTGCAACAGGTCGAGTTCGCCAAAATGAATTGGTGCCTCTGCGATGTTGAAACGATGCATGGAAGCCTCGATGGCACCTTTAATCCGCTCAACTTGGAGTCGTCGACGACTCAAGAAATCTACCCCGGTCAATCGCCTGTAATTGAACAAGCCCCGAACGAAACCGATTCTGGTCCGGCTCCTGAAATGCCTGCGTCACCTGAATTGGCGGCACCAGATTCCAATTTCGTACCACTGCCTGGCTCGAACCGCAACAAACAATACAAACAATAAATAGATTTCGCACGATGCTTACGAACCAACTCTTATTTGGACAACTGAAACTGACGCTGACTGGCCTAGCGCTGTTTGCGTTGTTCTTTTTGGTCGGCTGTCAATCAATCAAGAGTGACAAGAAATTCCCTTGGGAAAAACCTGCTGCCCCGGTCGTTACGGATCAAATTGCTGCAGTGTGGACTGAGGCGGTTCATAATCAAACCGGCAAGCCAAGCCAACGGGGTTTTGGCGGTCGGCTGATCTTCTATGATGCCGAACAAAAACCACTGAAAGTTGAAGGGCAAGTAACGATTTTTGTCTTCGATGATGAGCGAGAATCCCTCGAAGATCCGTCCGCCAAATACAAATTTGTTTTCCCTGCCAACGTGTTGGATCAGCATTACAGTAAATCGCCATTGGGACATTCCTACAGCTTTTGGTTGCCGCTGGCCCCGGCCGATTCCCCGTCACGCAAATACAGCATGGTTGCCCGATTGGACGGTGTCCATGGCGAGACAGTCTTGTCGAGCCTGACACGCAAGGTATTGTCGGGTCGCGGTCCAGCAACCTCCGCAACTCCAATCAAGACATCGGCTACCAAGACCGATGACTCAGTCCGCAAGGCGTCCTTCTCGGAGGATATGAAAACCAACGACGACAGCCGAAGCCTAAAGTCGGAAACGATCGAGATCACGCCCAGTTTTTCCGAGCGGCTCCGGTTGATCAAAGGGGATCACTCAACGCAGCGGACCGTCGACTCCGGACCAGTCGAAGATGTCGGCGATATTAACGCGAGCCCACCGACAGCTGATTCTCAACCTTCGAAATCCCCGGTTCCATCAGACTCATCAGTTCCGCCAGTCGCGAGCTATCAGCGTCGGGAACCGCGCCACGGAGAGTGGCTGTCTGGTTTACCACCGACACCGAGATCTGGTTTCCGAAGTGAGAGAACAACGCACTTTCAATCGCAGTCTCCGCTTTCTCAACGCGCCCAGCAATGGTTTCAGGCCCAGGCGCAAAAGCAACCTGCAACTGCGGATCCAGCAGAGAATTCGCCGAACGCCTCTTCATCGGACGATTGATCATCGGAGCAAGATTGGGACGTGCCGTTGCCGTGATCGCCGGCTGTAAGTCAGCAGTTTGATTTCCAGCATTTACCTGGCCGACGAAATTCGAGGCCTCACGTGCATCCGCACCAACAAATTGATTGCTGCCCCGGGCGCCGCGTACAAATCGCTCATTGCCTAGCACAACTCCCGAGGGATTTGCAACAGGATTCGGACTCGCAGGTGTTTGCGCGCCGCGCGGCCCCGCTTGCCGGCTCAACGGCGACCCCACCTGTCGCGCACCAAACATTTGAGCGTCAGCTTGCCGCTCCCCGCCAAAGAAAATTCCGGCAAAAGCCAGAATCGCAACGATCGATGTTCTCGACATACCCAGCCCCGCGCGCGGATGACTTTTCACACAATGGTTTATCACATCGACTATCGAGGGCCAGTATCGTGGTGCGAACTGTTGCCCCGGGCACTAACTGCTTCGAACCAATTCCGATTATATTGACTTTACCGGTCGCTGCTGTTGTTACTTGGACTTTTTTGTCAAAGCTGACATGATTCTGCCGAATTATTTTCGTCTGCTTTTATTGATTTCGGTTTTGCTCGTGCCAACCACAACCATAATTGGCCAGGTCGAGCGCTATGACTTGGGAAAAAGGCTGCGAAGATTTGAAGAAGCGTGGGCCATTGCTGCCGAGGATCGACGGCATGAATCAACGCCAGTGATGGAAGAAGCCGTTCGCAGTTTTTTCAGCTTACGATTGACCAAGACTGCCGAACGAATCGATCAGGCTTGGCTACGCGTACGTGGTAGCCCGACACCGGAATGGCAACTCGCGGCAATTCCCTACAGCATCAAAACAGAGGCTGCGCTGCTCGATTCGGCAAACCCTGAATTATCGGTCTCGCTGCAGCCATTTTATCCGAGCCCTGGCGAGGTTCCGAAAACAGCAACCGTCCGTTTCTTTGTCGCCAATTTGCAAGGCCAACGATTATTGGAATGGCAAATTCCTTGGGCGGAATCTAACAAGGTTCAGAAACGGGAATTGAAATCCTTGCCGCCAGGAGATTATCGAATGGGTGCAGAAGTCCTCAACGGGGATTCAAAGTTTGAGATGTTGCCCAGCTCTTTCACGCTAGTCGACAGCCTCAATACTCGGCTGGAAAAGTTAGAGGCGTTTTATCGCGATAAAGATTCAGCGGCAAATCAATCAATGCGTGCCATGGTCGGTGATCATTTGGCGCTCTTCAAAAGTTGTAAGTCTGATTTCGCTCAAGAAACCGATTTCCCCATTTCCCGAATGATGGCGCTGGATGAACAGTTGATTGCCCCAGATTGTGATTGGAAATCAATCGTGCGAAATGCGGCGGAGCAGCATGATGTTTGGCTGACGCTAGCCGAGGGCCGCCGCCGTGTCCCCGTGCGGCTTCGTTGCCCGCCGGATGCGTCGGGACCAATACCCGTTCTGTTCTTGTTTCATGGTATGGGCGGCAGCGAAAACATGTTCTTCGAAACCTACGGAGCAGGCGGTGCTGTACAGGCAGGTCTTGATCGTAAGTGGTTGGTGGTCGCGCCGCGTCAAGGAATAACTGGACTGCCGCTCGATGTTGCCGAAATGCTGAGAGAGTTGGAGCCATTCTTCGAAATTGATCGTTCGAAGGTTTTTTTTCTGGGACACTCGATGGGCGCGGGACAAGTGATTCGGCAGGCTGGCTTGCATCCCGAACTGCCCCGAGCGGTCGCGGCCATTGGAGGTGGCTCTGCGGTCCGCGACGCTGCCAGGATTTCCAAACTGCCCTGGTTTGTGGCTGCTGGCGAATTTGATTTTGGCAAAAGAGGTGCCAAAGCACTTCATTCCAGTTTGCTGAAGGCCGGGGGAACGAGGTTAGAATATCTTGAAATGCCCAAGGTCGAACACTTGGTCATTGTCCAAGCCTCGCTGATGGAAGCATTTCGGTTCTTCGATGCGACCTTGACTCCCGGCAAGTGATAGGGGGGTTGAGGGCGTGTCCCAGAACCACAGAAATAGCCTGCTTTTTTCGCGTTTTTCACGTTTTTCGCGTTTTCGTCCATTTGTTGGCGGGTCGAAACTACGGATAAGGCTCTATTGGTAACACGAAAAGTCTATTTCAGACCAAAAACACTTTTTGCACGAAAATCAAGGATCAAACATGAAACGCAAAACCAGCCTTCGAAAATCGACCACACAACGCAACTTGTCCTCCTACACGTCGCTAGAGAATCGAAATCTTCTGGCAGGAATCAGTTTTGACTCGGCCACTGGGGTGGTGACAATCTCTGGATCCGCCGCCGCAGACGCTGCCCAGGTCAATTTGGTCAACACCCAGATTCAAGTGACCGTCAACGGGATTGGCACTCAAAATTTCGCTGCGTCCGCCGTAACCAAAGTTGTATTTTCTGGTGGTGATGGCGATGATTGGTTTCGCAATAATACGGCCGTGCCAACGCAGGCCAATGGACATCGCGGCAATGACACCTTGATTGGCGGCTCAGCAAACGACGTTTTGCGAGGCGGTGAAGATATCGACCGAATCTACGGCAACAATGGCAATGATTCGTTGATTGGAGATTCTGGTCGCGATTTCTTTTTTGGCGGAACCGGCCATGATTCGATGAACGGCGGCACCGGTAACGATCGCTTGTTGGGTGAAGGGGGCAATGATTCAATCAACGCGGGTGACGGCAACGATTTCGTAGACGGCGGAACTGGAAATGACTCCATCAACGCTGAAGCGGGCGACGACAAAGCCTATGGACGAACTGGCGACGACACGATCTCCGGAGGAATCGGCAACGACTTCTTGTTCGGTGAGGACAACATCGACCACCTGTTTGGCGATGATGGACACGACACTATCGACGGGGGAAATGGAGATGATTTCGGCCGCGGAGGCGTTGGCAATGATGATCTCAATGGACAGTCTGGCAACGACGATTTGAACGGCGACACTGGTGATGACAATCTCGTCGGCGGCTCGGGCAGTGACAGCTTGGGCGGCGGTTCAGGCAATGATGACTTTGGTCGCGACAGCTCGGATTCGGTAGACGATTCGCCAGAAGACTACGTTCCCGGCGGAGACTTTGAAGTTCGCGGGACAATCTCAAACTTGGATACGGTTGCAAAAACGTTTTCGCTGATGGGCTTCACGGTCAATTATGCAAATGCTCGAATTGAGGGAGTGCTGGCCAACGGAGCGTTCTTCAAGGCCGAAGGTACGACGGCTGCCGGCAATATCGTTGCGACGGAAGTCGAGCAAAAACTGCCAACGGAATCTGAAGATAACTTCGAAGCGCGGGGCACGATCTCCAATTTGGATACCGTTAACCAAACGTTTTCGTTCCTTGGCGTCACGGTCGACTACAGCGATGCCCAAGTGAACGGAACTTTGGCGAATGGCTCGACGATCAAGGTCGAGGGATTTTTGGATGCCGGCGTCGTTGCGGCCCGTGAGATCTACTTCGGAACCCAGGACGACATCAAGATTGCGGTGAACTTTGAATTGCGAGCCACTGTTTCGAATCTCGACACAACCGCCAAGACCTTCATTCTCCAGGGCGTTCTCGTTGACTATTCGCAAGCGTTCGTCCAAGGAGCGATTGTTGAGGGTTCGATTGTCAAGGTCGACGGCAGCCTGACGAACGGCCAGTTGAAGGCTCGTGAAGTGGAATTAGAAAACGATTTGAATGATCGAAATGTCAAGGCGTTTGGAGCCATATCGAACCTCGATACAACGGCCCAGACCTTTACGTTTCTGGGCTTTACAGTTGACTATTCCAACTCTCGACTCGATTTGACAATCAACAATGGCACCATCATCCGCTTGGAAGGCCAGTTGGCAGACGGCATCATCGTAGCGGAGCGAATTCGCTAGTCCGAAGTCGAAACCGAAACGCCAAAGACCGGCGGTGTTTTCCTTTTGAACTGCAAGGGCTGCAGTAACGAGGACGAACCCGCCGGCTTATTTCATTTTGAGCCGCAGTCATGATAAACTTATGCCAAATCTCAAGGCTGCGGAGTTGTTCCATGCTGTTCCATCGATGTCAGTGGTTTTCGGTCGTCGTTTCAGTTTTTTGCCTGTTTGCGTTTTGCCGTAGCCTTCCAGGGCAGACCCCGAATGTTGTCGTGATCTTCGCCGACGACTTGGGGTATTCGGACATCGGTCCGTTTGCCAAGACCGCTTATCCAACGCCTGAATTGGATCGGATGGCACGTGAGGGACGGCGGTTTACGGACTTCCTAGTCTCATCGGCCGTTTGTTCCGCCTCGCGCGCGGCGTTGCTGACTGGCTGTTATCACATGCGGGTCAACATCTCAGGGGCCTTGATGCCCAACTCGAAGAAGGGAATCGCAGCCAGCGAAACGACCCTTGCTGAACTGTGCAAGTCACAGGGTTACGCGACCGGTTGTATTGGAAAATGGCATTTGGGACATCAACAGAAGTTCCTGCCTTTGCAGCATGGCTTTGACCATTACTTTGGCTTGCCTTACTCGAATGACATGTGGCCCTATCATCCGAGTCTGGCCAAGTTTCCTCCGGAAGCGGCTGAGCGGAAAAAGGGCTATCCTGATTTGCCATTGCTGCAGGACAACGCCGTGATCAATCCAGTTGTTCGTCCAGAAGATCAAGCCCAGCTGACTACGCAATACACCGAACAGGCGGTCGAATTCATTCGCGTGCATCGCGAACGACCCTTTTTCCTATATGTCGCCCACAGCATGGTGCACGTGCCGTTGTTTGTTTCGAAAAAATTCGAGGGCAAAAGCGGTGTTGGATTGTTTGGCGACGTCATGATGGAGCTTGATTGGTCAACCGGTCAGATTTTGCAAACGTTGCGAGACCTGAATCTCGATCGCAATACGTTAGTGATCTTCACTTCAGACAATGGACCTTGGCTTCCTTATGGCAATCACGCGGGAAGTGCATTGCCGCTGCGCGAGGGCAAGGGTACCAGTTTCGAAGGGGGATTTCGCGTGCCGATGATAGCTTGGTGGCCCGACAAGATTGCTGCGGGTTCAGCTTGTGATGAGCTAACCTCCACCATTGATTTATTTCCAACGGTGGCGAATCTAATTGGTGCAAAACTACCGACGAACAAAATTGATGGCCAGGATATCGGGCCGCTTTTGTTTGCAAAACCTGGGGATGACTCGATTAGTTCCCCCCACAAGTTCTTTTGTTATTACTATGGGGGCGATCAACTCCAAGCCGTTCGAGACCGACAATACAAACTCGTCTTTCCGCATTCCTATTCGTCATTAATGGAAAAGCCGGGGGGCAAGGACGGTTCGCCAGCGGCCACGATGCCGCAGACCGCAGAAAGCGCTTTATACGACCTGAAACTTGACCCCGGAGAATCGAAAGACATTGCCGCACAATTTCCCGAGGTCGTCGCGCGACTCAAGGAAGAAGCCGAAAAAGTCCGTGAAGAATTGGGGGATGGCCTCACCAAACGAACGGGAAACGCAGTTCGTTCGGCTGATACCAGCGAGGAGTAGTTAAATGCGGCAACTAAACGTCTTGTAACAGCAACTCTCCGCTGCCGTGTTGAAGACGATCGCCGGTGAACCTGCGTAGCGGTTGTTGCAATGCTTCCAAGGTCACCTCCCATGACGAAGGTAACGTCTTGCTGATCTTCTGCAGGCAACGTCGCAGTTCGCCAGCCACGATGGTCATGATCCCCCCCTGCACCGTTCCGCAATTTCGAAAACGCACGGGCGAAATCATCTCCTCGCCATTCGTTCTTAAGGCGACAACGGATCCCCGCTTCATTTCGTGGGCCAATTCCGATCCGTCACTTTCGCCAACGATCACCGTACCGGCAATTAATTGGAAGCCCGCGTATTTCTGGACGCAGCCGCCGACCAGGATGATCCCACGGCGCATTCTCAAGCCAACCGCTTCGCCGCAATTACCTTCAACAACAATCGTTCCGCGGTTCATTCCTGTGGTATCGCCCGACCCACAACCGCCAGTTCGGTCACCGGCGTTTCCTGCCACGTAAATGGTCCCACCAGTCATTGAGGAACCCACGTCATTGGCTGCGTTGCCCCGAATGATCAGGCTTCCGCCTTGAAACTTCACGCCGGCACGATGGCCGACGTTTCCTTCGATGAGGGTTTGCCCATCCCGCTGACATGCGGCCAGTCCTGTTAGCAAACCGAAATCGCCGGTCCAGATCGATCGACGATCGGCGTAGTCCCCCGAAGCCAGAAAAAAATCGCCAAACTCTGCGGGTGAATTGCCGATTTGTAACGGCTGCCGACGGATTTGCGTCGGTGTGCTATCGGATGCCCAATTGCGGATCAGGTTGCCGCCCTCGATGACGGTTGGCAGTGGCGCCTTCAATTCAATTCTAAGAGTCACGACAAGTTTCTTTCTTGGTGGTAGGTGGCGCGGCAAGCTATTTTGGTACAAGACGTGTACCCAACAAAAAGTCTTGGACACCTCGCTCCGGTGAACGCACCGCAAAGGCCGCACCGATGATCGAAATCACAAACCCCAAGACGACGACAAATATCATCGCCACAATCTGTCCCAGATTGTTTTCAAGGTTTGTTCCCCAAGTTTCACCAGGTGACGCCGTGTCGGATTGCTTTGGCTGCGACATATCAACTTCCGTTGTTCCGCCAGAGTTGACCGCAACAGAGCCTTGATTTTCTAGCATGGTTTCATTGCTGAACTCCAGGAAATAGGTCGAACAGGTCGCTACTGCGCAAATGCCCATCCAACTCAAAACCGTTCGCAATCCGCACATCCAATCAGGAGCAAGCATTCCATTGCTCAAACGAATTTCAATCCCCATCAATCGAAAGGCAGGGCCGCCGCGTGTTAACCACCCGACCAGATACACGCCGAACAGTGACGCGAGCCAACACCATAGCGTTTTCCAAAACGGGAAGTATCCGACATAGGAAAGTACCAACCAGCTCAACAGCGACGTCAAACCGGCGACCACAGTCCATTCAATACCAGCCGAAAACGCCAAGACTCCCATCCGCTCGTCCCAAGTCAACTGGCAGGACTTTCGGTTTTCGATATCCAGCACTTCGCGAACCCAATCTAACGTTTCTGGAGAGTCAGGACGTCCTCGAAAATCAATAATCGCAGCATTGGTTGAATTGGGCATTAGTTGGTGTGCATAGCACCAGTCCAGAACATCGCGCATTAACGACAAGCCACGAATCAGATCGCTACGATCATCGAGTTTGGGAATGCGAGTGCCGGAAATAACTCCTGTAACGTTCACGGGCAAGTCGATAAGCCGACCTCGCCCTTGCGGGTTGATCATAAAATTATCAAAGGACAGATTCGTTGGCAGCGAGCCATCACGAATGGAAGCGCTGATTTCGCGAACCAAGTCAAACACTGCATATTTGACATCCGCCCACTTCAAGTTCTTGACACGATTGGTCAAAAACGAAAACGGGACTCCGCCGAAATATTCGAATGCATCCCACCGCAATTCATGTTGTTGCCCGCCTTGCAACCAGCGATTTCTGGTCGCCCGATTTGCCTGATAGCCGGCAATCTCCATCGCTGTTCGATTCCTGCTGCAAAACACAATAACCTTCCGGTCGAGTGCATCGTCCCAACCGAGGAAAATGCCTTCTCCCTCTCGATTATTTGGCAGTCCGCCAACGATCTTGAATCGTCCAAAGTGAAAGGGTTTTTCCAGATTTTCGAAAGGTAACTCGCTGAACTTCTTTATGGTTTTCTTGCGAGTCAGAGTCAAATGTAGAAGCCGCGTTCCACTGAGCAGATCATGGAGGCCGCGTAGCCCCGTTTCCTTCCGCATGGTCAACAGGCACAACAGTGCCAGAAACGCAAACGGCAACATGTCCAATATCCAGTTTGTGTATTCGGATTCTGCCTGAAACAGTTCGCCAGGGTTCCTCCACAATCTGGTCACCAACATCGTGATCAAAGGTACGCCCAACGCGCCAGGAATCACAAAGGCTCGTATTAATCCGCTCCACAGGCCTGGCTTTTCGCCGCGCATGTTCACCACGCGCAGCAATAATAGTTTTTTCCCAATCGTAGCACCGCGAATTCCATCACCGATTGCAAAATATGCTACCGCGACGAACCAATTCGCCACTCCGAACCAGAAGGCGATTCGGATCATTTTCTTGAATCCCTCCTCATTCATCGAGTGGCCTTGTACTCCCTCGGCGAAGACAAATAGGAAAATAGTCAGGGCCATTAAGCCTTGAAAAATGATTTGCAGCGATCCATAGTCGATCATGAAGGCGGCTACTCGACGGCCCATTTGAGCCAGCGAAGTGCCCCAGGACGCGAAGGGCATCAGATCGGTCCGCATGGCTTCCAAATCCTGAAAGCGCAAATCCAGGTTCTTGGCCATTGCTCGCGCACAAATTTCTTCGAGGCCACGAGGGACTTGTGGATTGATCGAGCGCAGCAAGGGCGGTTCGTCAGAAACAATCTGTGCAGTGACCTTAATGGGATCGCCCACGAATGGAGGTCGCCCTGCCAACAAGTCATACAATGTTGCGCCGAGAGAATAAATGTCTGATCGGGAGTCGACTCGTTCGCCACGAACCTGCTCGGGCGATGCAAAACTGGGCGTGCCCATGAACGTGCCAGTTCTGGTCCTTTCGGTATCCAGTTTCAAACTTTTGGAAAGTCCGAAGTCACCAACCTTGACGCGGCCGTCGGTTCCCACGAAACAATTTGTCGGTTTGACATCTCGGTGGACGACCCCCAAATTGTGTGCGGCCAACAATCCATCAATCACGTCGATGGTGACGTCGACAGCCCGTTGGACAGACAGTTTTCCGACGGCCTTCAGTTCATCTTGCAGAGTTCGCCCGGGCATGAGTTCCATGGCGATGAATGGCCGCTGGCCTTGAAAGCCAGCTTGATAGACAAACACAGAGCGGGGATGTGAGATTTTCGCCGCCAGTCGGCCTTCCTGAGTGAATCGCTCCAGCATTTCTGGCTCTTGGTGGGAGAGTTCACTGGTGAGTACCTTTAGGGCAACATGCCGCCCTGATTCCAGTTCCTTCGCTTCAAAAACTCGTCCCATTCCACCGCGGCCAATTTCCCGGACAATTTCATAACCGTCGATGATCGGCATTTCTTCATCGGCCAACTTGTAGAATCCCGATGGCGGTACAGTCTGGTCGGACTCTGCATCACGGGCTAATCTATGGGCAAGTTCGAGCGATTGGCTTGGTTTTCCCGGCAGCGACTGGTTGGGAAACGGCGTGCCGCACTCGGCGCAGCATTTGGGCGGGACCCCGCGCACGCGAGTCAAATTCCCGCATTGGAAGCACGTCAACTCCAAGTTTCAACTCCCGTTTTTCATCACGAAACCAATTGACGATCGCACATTTGCACCGCTGCCGCGAATGGAGTGTGCCTAAGGGCTCGTCCAATCTAAATCGGCCTTTTCACACAGACCCCATCGGCGAGTTAGCAAATCGAATCAAAGGTGTTATCCTAGTTCAAAAGGGCTGTTTGCGAAAATGCGGTTAGTCTCTTTTTCGGCAACCAACAAGAAAAGCACCGTCTCGGGGTAGTGCGTCCAAAACATCGCGCCCCCCGCGCTTAAAGGGATTCATTGAAATGCTATTGACATTGAAAATCGTTCAAGGGCCGGACCAAGGCAAAGAGTTTTCGATCTCCGAAGGCGACTGTATGGTCATTGGACGAGGCGAAAAAAGCGATATTCGCTTGAGCGACCCTTCGATCTCGCGAGTGCATTGCGAATTGAGCTGCCAAGATGCGGCGGTCATGGTTCGGGATTTGGGTAGTACTAGCGGAACGAAGTTGGACGACACACCAATTCAGGTGTCTCAAGTCATGATCGGCGGCAAGATACAAATCGGCGATACGGTGCTGCAAGTCTCCGATCAAAATGTTAATGAGTCGACTCGTTTCGCGACAGCCGCCGAGCCAGCTGTCAAACCGCTAGAGGAACTGGTGGGCAGCAAAATCAACCATTATCGTCTGGATGAGATTATCGGTCAGGGCAAGAGCGGTGTCGTATTCAAGGCCTTCGACGAAGAGAAGAACAGGGTTGCCGCACTCAAGGTCCTTTCGCTGCAACACACTCGACTCCCCCAGCAGCGCGAGCGCTTTGTGCGAGCAATGAAGACCATGATTCCAATTCGCTGCGATAATATCGTACGCATTTACAATGCGGGCATTACTGGTCCCTATTGCTGGACTGCCATGGAATTTGTTGAAGGAGAAAATCTCGCGCAGCTGATTCAGCGAATTGGAATCGAGGGAATGCTTGACTGGAAAAAAGTCTGGCGCGTAGCCAAAGACATTGGCAATGCCTTGGCAACGGCTCACGAACATAATATCGTACATCGCAATGTGACTCCGACGAATATTCTCCGCCGGGCCAGCGACCAACGTTGTCTTCTGGGAGACTTGATGTTGGCTAAAGCAATAGATGGCGAGCTGGCCGTGGAAATCACTCAACCGGGTCAACTTATTGGCGAAATAGAATACCTCGCACCAGAGAGGACGATGGCCGAAAGCGTTATCGATATCCGGTCGGATATTTACGGTCTTGGCGCCACGTGTTTCGCCTTGTTAACCGGTCATCCTCCCGCCCAAGGCAAAAACCTGACAGAACTTCTGCAAAACATCCGGCATGGCCAGCCCAAGGCTCCGCGAACTTACCAACTGGCGATCAACGAGCTCTTTCAGGACTTGATCGTCGTCCGCATGCTGAGCAAGAATCCTGCCGACCGCGTCCAAACCCCAATCGCACTCATCGAAGAACTCGACCGGATTGGCCGCTACAACAATTTGAAATAGTACTTTATTCCGAAAGAAGCATCTCATGGCCAAGATTTCAGCGAGTAATCGACTGGATCGATTTCGACGACTTCTGAGCCAAAAAAAAATTCCCGCAATGATGGTTTCCGGCACCGTCAATATCAATTACCTGACGGGATTTACCGGCGACTCAAGCTACTTGGTGGTGACCCAAAAAGAGGTGGCGATCGTCAGCGACTCGCGATACGCCACCCAATTGGCTCAAGAGTGCCCACATCTAGAACAGATTATCAAGGGCGACAGCGGTACGACTTGGCAGGCGGTCGCTGACTACGTGAACGCGAAGAAGCTTTCGGGGCTAGCGGTTGAAACCCACATCATGACGAAAGCCACTTACGATCACGTGGGTGAGTTGTTCAAGCCGCCTCTAATTTCGGCCTCGGGCCTCGTCGAAGAAATGCGGGCGATTAAGGACGATGAAGAATTGGCGAGAATTCGCCATGCGATCCGAATTAATGAACGAGTTTTTCAAGTTATTCGCACACAACTTCGGGGTGACCAAACCGAGCGTGCGGTCGGTTACGCGTTGGAAAATGAAATGCGGGCGCTGGGGGGTGATGGGTGCGCTTTTCCGCCGATTGTCGGGGTGGGTCCGCGTTCGGCTTTGCCTCATGGTGGCGTTTCCGATCAAAAAATTGGAGCGAATCCAATTTTGTTGATCGATTGGGGAACTCGCTGCAACGGCTACGTTAGCGATTTGACGCGAATCCTTACGACCGGCAAAGTTCCGGCGAAGTATGCCAAAATTTACGACGTTGTTCGAACGGCCCAGTTAAAAGCAATTGAGAAGATCAAGGCCGGGGTTGATTGCCAAGTCGTTGACCAGGCCGCTCGGGCTCATATTGATTCCGCAGGTTTTGGGAAATTCTTCGGTCACGGATTAGGCCACGGAATTGGAATGCAGGTCCACGAGAGCCCCTATTTTTCTCCCTCCCGCAAGGGGATTCTGGCCGAAGGCATGGTCGTCACGGTGGAGCCGGGAATCTATTTGCCCGAACTTGGCGGTGTCCGTATTGAAGACGACGTGCTGGTGACCAGGGACGGCTGCGAAGTGCTCAGTTCCTTGCCAACCGATTTTGAGTCGACTCGTGTCGAACTGTTCTAGGCCGCGCGTTTTCGGCGTCGCATGAACCCCAATAGACAGAGGGCCGTCCAAAGCGTCGCATTGGGCTCTGGGACAGCGGTCAACGAAACGTCGCCCGAGATCGTTAGCCGATAGTCTCCATGATCGTGGACCATCGTTCCTCCCAGCCCATCTAAAGTGCTGGGATAAAATCCTCCGCCTAAACCCGGATTAATTCCATTGATGGCATCCGTTGCCTCATGATAAAAGCCCCCCACGGTCAGGATGTAATTTCCCGGCACCAGAGTTGCAGATAGAAACGAATCGAAGCTTGAAATTGAGCCGTCACCGGTTGTTAGCAGGGAATCATCGTTTTCGTCAATGAGGTCAGCCACGTCCAGCGATCCATCGTCTTGAAAGAGATAGATCATCGAGTCAAAAAAGGCAATTTCTCCATCCCCATTGACGTCGAATCCCGTTAGGCTGGCGTCGTCCTCCCAAGAAAGAATGTCAAACGAAATGACACTGGCGGTGTTGACCGTGAATCTAATTTGGTCAATCGAACTGACCACATCTCCCGAGAAGTCGTTTGGCTCGCCAACCGCAGTGCCGCCCAAATGTAAAATCGAACCGTTTAAGGCGACGTCACCAAAAGATTGCGAACCAACCATCATGCTGACGATCATTCCGACAAAAACAAATGCTTTTTTCATTCTCTGCTCTACCTGATTGTGAACGAATCGACGACTATTCGAATTGCATTCGCGGCACCACCTAATCAGTGCCTTGCCAAAGATCCCGAATGAACCGTAGTTCATTTGCATTTGCTGGCGATGGAAATGTGGGGGAGCCAACCGAGAATTTCAAAGAATTCGCATCCTATCGGTCGTAACGGTTAAATTGGTCGTCGGAAACTGCAGGAAACGGGCAGAAACTCACTGCCTTCTCGTAAAGCAACAAGGAATTTCCCAGATTTGCCGGACGACGAGAATTCGCAATCAGGAGTCGTTTTGGGATGAATTCGCGTCGCCAACTGGCCCGTCATTCCGTGGACTCGGTTCGGCAAGTTCGATCATGAAAGATTCACGGCAATGACCACATTGAACACGACAGCCCAAAAACCGCGCGCGTATCTTTGATTTATTTACGCATTTCGGACAAACGACATCAAATCGCAATTCATCTATATTTACTTGATCTAGAAAGCGATCAGGCAGCCCGTCGAAACAAATGTCCTCGGGCAAAAACTGAGTCAGCAGTTGCCGATCAACCTTCGGGTGAAGAACAATTCGATTCGCCAAATGTCGAACTGCACCCTCAAACAAGTTGCGGACGAGTCGCCCGTTGCCAAAATGCTCATCCCGATGGAGATGCAGCCAATGGATTCCAGTCAAAAGTCGCGCAAAGGCTTCCTTCTCAATAACGTATTCATGTTTTTGGCACATTCGGAAAAATATTTGAGCCATCTCTCCAGGAGAAAAATCCGGGAAGTTTATTGTGCGACTGAAACGCGAGGACAAGCCTGGATTGGACTTGAGCATCCGTTCAACTTCCGCCGGATAACCGGCCAGAATGACGACCAGACGATCACGATTGTCTTCCATTCTTTTCAGTAAGGCCTGAACCGCTTCGGCACCGTAGGGGTCGTCACCTGTTTCCGCGACCAAACTATAGGCTTCATCGATAAATAGAACGCCATCTAAAGCCTGGTCGATTAAGCGGTTCGATTTGGGCCCGGTTTGCCCAGCAAACTCTGCTACGAGCCCCGACCGATCGGTTTCAATCAAGTGACCTTTGGCCAGAATTCCCATCGCGCCATAAATCTGACCAAGAATACGGGCGACGGTGGTTTTGCCGGTACCCGGATTCCCCATAAAGACCATATGCAAACTGATTTTGGTGATCGGCAAATCCGCTTGCCCACGAAGTTGTTGCATCTTCAGAAAATTGATGAATGTTTGCACTTCGGATTTGATCGTTGTCATTCCAACCAGCGCCGCCAATTCCTCTTGGATCTCATCCAAACTCGCCGGCGGCGGTGTGACCTGCGCGTTGGTCAATTCGCTGGCCCGCCCATCGCTCGACGCTCGCTCATCGTTTTGATGGTGTTTTGCTTGTGCAGATCGTGGATTTTTCTGGGAACTTGCCTCGCCACTCTTTGGCAGGATCTGAAGCGCATCGAAGATCGTATTTTGAATATTCTTGAGAGCAACAAGTTCGGACGTTGTCGCTTGACCGTCAGCTTTTGCAATCAAATTACCCAAGCGAATGACGATCGTCTCCAATTCAGGAATTGCCGGATGAAGAACTCGAAAGCGGATGAACGGGAAAACCAAGGTCGGCCATTGCAACTCGGCTGACTGCTCCATCAATCGTTTGGTTGCGTTGTACAACGGCTCACCAGTCAGGCTCTGATCCCACAAGAGATACACGAGCACGCCGGCCAACTCATGCTCTTCGCGAGACCACCCGCGATCTTCTCCCGCGATGTCCGCAAACATTTTGGTGACCAGGCCGCGCTGCAGGTTGTCCATAGTTGCCGCAAATTGATCGGCCGATTGCTCTGCTGGCTTTTCATGGCCAGTTGCCCGAAAGACGGTATTCACGGCATCACGATAAAGTCGCTTCAAATCCTGTACGGCGCGACTAAACTCGTTCAACAACTGTGGGAATTCAAGGCTCATGTCGATCTGAGAAGTAAGAACAAACCGTAATCTCGCTTGGATCGAGATAATCGTCGAGCACTAACGCCTAAGATATTGATCGAAGCAGTCGGAACTTGCAATCAGTCGTGGACTACTTGGCGGGCAGTTTAAGTTTCAAGCCAGCCGCTAATTCGTCGTTATGACGAGTCGAGTGAGAGATTTGTGTCAAATTCAATTTCAGAATTTCAACATACCGAGAGGCCTGCCCCAATTCCTCTCGGGCAATAGAGAAGAGCGTGTCGCCGCCGTGAGTCGTGTATTCGCGGGAAACTTCCGAATGGGATTGGGAGGTCTCCGCCGACGAAGCCAAAATATCTTGAGGGATGAGGACGCGAAAGTCTCGGATCAATTGGGCCTTGGCCGGAAAGTTCAATTTCATGCCCGCTGTAAGTTTAGTTTCGCCGTGCAGCGTGCCCTTGTTAGCTGCATGGACTGCCGCAAAGAAACGGCCATCGCCGTAGGTTTTTGTTGCGAGGTCCCACAACGTGTCCTTTTCACAAGCGATGATGAATTGGTCCTCGGAAGTCGGCAGGTCGTGGTCTTTGGCTTTTGTCTCTTTTACCTCTATTTCAGGTTTTTCCCCAACGATCGGTAGTGGTGGATTCAATGGCTCAGGCAACCGTTTGCTATTCTGTGGAAAGGTCGCTTGGAAGGGTAGAGTGCCATCTTGGTCACCTGCGTTCTGACGCAGAGAAGGTCGTCCATTTTCGCGCGGCTGGAGCGATTCAAACGAGTTGGCGGCAGCGGAACCGGACGTGGAGGTCGGTGGAACAGCGGCTGGCGAAACAACGTTCGCTTGCGTCCTCGGCTGAAAATCATTCTGGCCCTCCTTAGTGGAGGGCGATGAAAGTGGATTAGTCAACGGCTCCGAGCTCGAATCCATCGGGGCAGGTTTTTTTTTGTTTGGAATTTCAATGTTTAATTCAAAGCTGTCGTCTTTAGCAATTTCCTCTTGGTGCGCGGAAAGGGCGATCTCTGAATTCTTGGGCACGGAAATATTGCTGTTGATGATTTGGGCGGTGTTTGTCTCATCCGTCACGGGGACAATGGTTTTGGATTTCGGCGGTGCAACGGAGCGCGTTGGGTTCGGCTGGGAATCTTGGCGGGCGATTTCCCGCGATCGAACGGTAGGCAACACGTAGTCGGGATTGCGAACATTTGGTAGGTCCTCTGGCGGAATCATTTGAGCGAGGGGGACCGAGGCAAAATCATTGCTTGCAAAAGAAAATTTCGAAACGACTCGGTCGACAACAATGTAACTAAAGGCACCGAATAGCAACAGAAACACAGCGAATCCGATTTTGGCTTCTCGCTTGATTCGTTGCGTAGCAGGTTGTTCGGAGTTTGTCATTGCTATGGGGCGATTCAGGTTACGACGTCATAGGCCCGGTTCAGCCGGATGCAGCACGAGTCTTTTAACAGATTCCGGTCGTTCAAAAAAGTTCTAATTTCCGCGTGAGCACGAAAAAACTGCTTGATTTCACCAGGTTTGACAGTTGGAAAGGTTGGGAAAGCTAGCTTCGCAACCAGGTCCCGAGGATCGATCGACCAAGTCCCCATTTCCTATGCGAACTGGTTAGAATTTTGACTTTTCCCAATATCGAAAATTTGGTCGCAGTGGTTTTGAAATAGCGGGGGACGATGTTTCCGTTTGCGTTGTCGATTTTTTTGAGTGCATTTTTGCTCTTTCAGGTGCAGCCGGTCATCGCCCGCTTCATTCTGCCTTGGTATGGGGGGTCTCCAGCGGTATGGACAACGTGCATGTGCTTCTTTCAATTGGCACTCTTGGTGGGTTATCTGTATTCGGATATCGTTGCCCGACGAATTCCCGCCAAGGTCCAAGCGATGATTCATATTGCGGTGATGCTGGCCACTTTGGTCACCTTGCCAATCATTCCACGTGCGTCCATGAAGCCAACAGGAATCGAAGACCCCTCATGGTCGATTGTAAGATTGTTGTTGTTGACGGTGGCTCCAGCCTATTGTGTGTTGGCAACTACTGGTCCCTTGATTCAATCGTGGTTCGCCAGAAAATTTCAAGGGCGTTCACCCTATCGTCTGTTTGCGCTATCAAATTTGGGTTCGCTCTTGGCGTTGGTCAGTTATCCCCTCGTTTTCGAACCGACAACATCGATTGTCAATCAAGCATGGATGTGGAGCATTGGCTACATTTTGTTCGTGGCAAGTTGTAGTTGGTGTGCTGTGTTAACGTTGCGAGACAGCAATCAGGCGGCATCTTCGGCCGTTTCATCGTTCAGACTTGTTCCCGAAGGTATTTCGCTGCTGCAGTTGTTGGCGTGGGTCGTCCTGGCAACGATTCCCTCGGTGTTACTGTTGGCGGTTACGAACGAGTTGTCTCAAGATGTGGCGGTGGTGCCCATGCTGTGGGTTGTTCCGCTCTCGCTCTATTTGATTTCATTCATCATCTGTTTCGATCGCCCGGCTTGGTATCGACGAGATCTCTTCGGTACGGTCCTGATTTGCAGTTCAATGGCCTCGGTGGTTTGTCTGGTGCAGCCCACAAGTATCGGCTTTTTCGGCCAGTTCGCAATTCATAACACGATGCTCTTCGCGGCGGTAATGACCTGTCATGGCGAGCTGGCGAGGATGAAGCCCGCCCATGAGAGCCTGACGGTTTATTACTTGATGATGTCTCTCGGCGGCGCTCTGGGAGGGATTCTGGTGGTCGTCATTGCGCCCCTGTTTTTTCAGCGATTTCATGAATTGCCCTTGGCAATGGTCGGCGCGATCGCCGTAATGTTTGGTCGCTGGATTTGGGTCCGCGATGGGGTCTCGCTGACGCGTGTCATGCTGGCCGTTTCGATCCTTGCCTCGTCGGCGATCGTGGTTAGCTCGTATTGCCTGCAGGATTTGATTCGCGAGTTTGTAGTGGCTCGATTAGGAATCGTAGCGTCCGTTCTCTTCGTGGCCATGAGTCTCTTGGGTTGGCAACACTTGACTCGCAAGTTCCTTCCGCCGCGCTTGTTAGAAATGTCGACGTCTGCGACGACAGCGGATCGACTGTTTTGGCTCGCTACCTTTGGGTTGATCTTCCTGTTTTCGTTATGGTTGGTGACGATGCCCAGCGTATCTGCTGGCTGGGTTTCGATTCTGACGCTGGCGATTGTCGTTTTGGTTTGGGGAGTTGGTTTGTACACCCATTTCCGGCCTGTAGTTTCTTTGGCGGTGTATACCAACTTGGGGATAGTGTTTGCTTTTTTCCTAATTCAAGTGGTTGCTGTAGGGGCATTTTTTGGACGCAATCAACAGCGAGGAAAGACGTTGGAGGTGAAGCGAAATTTTTTCGGTATTTGCGGCGTGGGCGAACATGAGTCGCCCATCCATGGGACTTTTCGCGAGATTTTTAACGGCCGCATCGGGCACGGCCAACAATTTTTGCGGGAAGAAATCAAGAACAAACCGAATCTGTATTACGGGCCTGACAGCGGGATTGGATTGGCGTTTACCGAACACCCTCTGCGGCTCGCAGGAAAACCAATGAAGGTCGCTGTGATCGGGTTAGGGACAGGTACATTGGCTGCTTGGGGACAGGCGAACGACTCATTTACTTTTTACGAAATCAATCCGGCGGTCATTGAATTGGCAGATCGTTACTTTACCTACCGCCAGGATACACCGTCGCGCACAGAGACCCTGTTAGGTGATGCGCGAATTCTGTTGGAGAACGAATTGCAGAAGAATACGCCTCAGGGCTTCGATTTGTTGATTGTTGATGCGTTCTCGGGCGATTCGATTCCCCGACATTTGTTGACACGCGAGGCGATGGACGTTTATCAGAGGCATTTGGCTCCCGGAGGAATTGTCGCCATCCATATTTCGAATCATTATTTGGACCTGCGGCCGGTGATTTATGCTCTCGCCCAGCATGCGCAATCGACTGCAATAACGGTTTTCAATGTTCCGGAGCGATCGGTTCTGGGAAATGAACGTTTATATCCCAGCGACTGGATGCTTGTGACGGGAAATGCCGAATTTCTGAAGCGGGAACGTGTTGCCCCGCATGTCACCGAATCGAAGACTCCCCTCGTACTATGGACCGACGATTTCGGCAGCATTCTGCAAGTTGTAAGAGCTAAAATGCCGGGGCAATGATCGCTTGCAAGCTCATTTTCTATTGGTCATAATGCCCTCAAATTTTTCGTGGAAAAAAAATTCAGATAAGGAATTGAACGTTGGGGCTTTTTGATTCATTATTTGGCGGCATGGAGAGTTCCAGAAAATTGACGCCGCAGGAATCGTTCGCCGGCATTTTACTTGCGGCCAGCGCCTGTGATGGGCATGTTTCGGACGACGAAGCTGCAAATTTGACAACGGCCGTCAATCGGATGCGGTTGTTCCAACGCGTCAACGAAAAAGAATTCTCCCAGGTCATGGACAAGTTGTTGGGGATCTTGAAGAAGAAGGGACCCGAAGCGCTACTCGATGGCTGTACGGAGTCGCTGCCCAAAGAATTCAGTAACGCGGCATTCGCGAATGCTTGCAACATCGTGTTATCTGATGGAGTCGTCGATGCAGATGAAAAAGAGTTCATCGACAAGCTTCGCCAGAAACTGAAAGTTGACGATGCCACGGCGAAGGCGATCGCGCAAGTCATGGTGATCAAGAACAAGGGCTAATCATTTTGGCCACTTTTTTCCCCAACGAAACTCTCCCTAAACCTATTTATTTCTCAAGGCGAAACTCATGTCACTGTTTGACGATGTCCTCGGCGAGGGCAGCATGTTCCAGGAAGCTCCCTTCGGGCCTCAAGAGGGTTATGCCGGTGTATTATTGTGTGCCACCGCCTGTGATGGGCATATTGCCGACGAAGAAGCTCAGGCACTGTTCCTTATTCTCGGCCAAAAGAAACTTTTCCAACGACTTTCCGAACAACAATTCGGTAGTCTTTTCGACCGACTGATGGGCCAGCTAAAAAAAGGCGGACCGGAGAGGTTACTCGATAAATGTTTTCCAGTAGTGCCACCCGAACTTCGCGAATCGGCGTTTGCCAACGCCGTCGACATCGTGCTCTCCAACGGTTCCGTCGATGCGGAAGAAAAGCAATTCATCGACGACTTAAAGGTGAAGTTAGAAATCGACGACCAACGCGCGCGGACGATTGTCAAAGTGATGGTTTTCAAAAACCACGGTTAAGCGAGGTGTTAATCGTCTGGCGGCAACCCAGTCTCCTGATTCGCGCCAAAGATCTTTCGTTTGTCTAAGCGAACCAATCGGTGACCGCCTGAGCCTTCACTAATTCGCGCGGTTGATTCAAATGATTCATGACCATCATTTCAGGATCAATTCCAAACGCGTGATAAATGGAAGCGAGCAGTTGCGTGGGATGTACGGGATTCTCCAGCGGTGCCGAAGCCGTTTTGTCCGACTTTCCATACACCAATCCCCGGTGCGTTCCAGCGCCGGCCACGATCCCCGTGTAACAATAGGGCCAGTGATCGCGACCATCTGCGTCGTTGTCATTGCCCGAGGTGCTGACGCCTCGTTGCGGGCTCCGACCGAATTCACCGACGACGACCAACATCGTTTCGTCCAGCATTCCACGCTCGTCAAGGTCCGCGATGAGTGCTGAGATACCCGTATCGAACATCGGGCCAGACTGTTCTTTCATCCGTTTACTCAGTTGCACGTGTTGGTCCCAAGAGTGGTTGTCGGAGTTGGCAACCTTGGGCCAGATCACTTCCACGACGCGAGTACCTGCCTCGATCAACCGCCGCGCCAAAAGGCAACTTTGGCCAAACGTGGTCTTCCCGTACCGATCACGTGTTTCCTCGGATTCATGTGACAGATCAAACGCATCCCGCGCGCGACCGGAAACAACCAGATTCAATGCTTGGTTGTAGTGTTCATCGAGTTTGAAGCTCTCCACTGCCTTTTCCATTTCCGGCATCTGTTTGTTCACCAGATTCCGCAGGCGGGC
>WBZS01000372.1_pt2 | contig 56016 bp, 54 predicted proteins | sample 5204201 | NCBI WGS metagenome assembly WBZS01 (sample SAMN12344357, study PRJNA552823) | activated sludge metagenome | biome: Activated sludge suspended growth; feature: Nitrification reactor; material: Wastewater; isolation source: activated sludge from nitrification reactor of wastewater...
GACATCGCTCTTCAGCAAACGGTCATAAGCAGTATTAATGTCCTGCATTTTTATGACTTCAATTTCGGATACAATATTATGTTCTCCACAAAAATCGAGCATATCCTGTGTTTCCGCTATTCCGCCAATCAATGAACCTGCCACTGACTTTCTACCCATTATCATTGGGACGGTACGTAAAAAAGGTTCCAAGCCGCCTAAATAACCGACGATCACCAGGGTACCGTTGATTGCCAGTGTAGAAATGTATGGATTAATATCATGGACATAGGGTACGGTATCGATGATCAGATCAAATTTGCCAGTTACCGATTTCATTTCGGCCTCGTTTTCTGACATAATGATTTCATCGGCACCCAGGTCTAAGGCGTCCTGTTTTTTGCCGGGTGATCTGGAGAACAGGGTGACTGAAGCGCCCAATCCTTTGGCCAATTTAATTGCCATATGGCCTAAACCACCCAATCCGACTACCGCTACTTTACTGCCTTTTTTTACATTCCAATGGCGTAAAGGAGACCAAGTAGTAATGCCTGCACACAATAAAGGTGCCACTGCAGCCAGGTTCAGGTTGGATGGGACCTTTAGTACAAAATGTTCGTCTACGACCACTTTTTCTGAATATCCTCCGTAGGTCATGCCTCCCAAATGTTTGTCGTGACTATTGTAAGTGCCGGTGGATCCTGTCAGGCAATATTGTTCCAGGTCTTTTTTGCAACTATCGCAAGTATGGCAAGCATCTACCAAACAGCCTACGCCAGCCAAATCACCTACTTTAAACTTAGTAACTCCGCTACCAATAGCTGTAATTCTGCCCACAATTTCGTGGCCCGGAATGGCGGGATAGGTGGTGAAGCCCCAATCGTTTCTTGCTGTATGCAAATCAGAATGGCAAACGCCACAGAACAGAATTTCAATCTCCACATCCTTTGGTGTCAGTGACCGACGTTCAATGTGCATCTCTACTAAATCCGCCTCGGGTGCACTGGTTCCAAAAGCTTTTACTTGTGTGCTATTCATGTTTATTTAATTACTTGTCAAGATGTAACATCAGGGTGCCCTTAAAGTTGTTTGGGATTTAGGGCGGGTCAAGAAGTTTTGTTGGAATCGGGTATCCGGGTGCAAAAAAGGGGAATTAACCTGGATTGGAAGTGGAGTCTAAGACAAGGTGCTTACTCCTATAAAACGTAAAATACTTTAAAAAACAGGATTTTACCGAACAAAAAAAAGGCCGGTTAAAAAACAAATTTTAACCGGCCGAACTTTACTTTATTCTCCTTTATGCTGCGATGAGCTTTCGGATGGCGTTTTTATTGAGCTTATCTTCCACATATATTTTATCTACGTTGAACTCTTTGATGTCAGACTGGGAAGGCAATTCAAACATAGCGTCGGTAAGAATAGCTTCGCAGAGTGATCTTAGTCCTCTGGCTCCCAGTTTGTATTCCATTGCTTTATCCGCGATAAAATCTATGGATTCCTGATCGAAATGAAGTTTAATGCCTTCCAGTTCAAAAAGTTTTGTGTATTGTTTGAGGAGGGCATTTTTGGGTTCGGTCAGAATAGCGATGAGGGTAGCCTTATCGAGCGGTTCCAGGTAAGTAAGTACAGGGAGGCGTCCGATCAGTTCAGGGATCATACCGAAGTGTTTCAAGTCCTGGTGGGTAATATACTGTAGCATATTTTCCCTGTCCAGGTGTTCTTTTTCGTCGCTGTTAAAGCCAATGACCTGTGTATTCAATCTTTTTGAAATCACTTTTTCGATACCAGCAAAAGCACCACCACAAATAAACAGGATGTTGGAGGTATCCACCTTAATCATTTTCTGTTCCGGGTGTTTACGTCCGCCATTAGGGGGTACGTTTACTTCCGTACCTTCGAGCAGTTTCAGCAGTGCCTGCTGGACCCCTTCCCCGGAGACATCTCTGGTGATGGAAGGATTGTCGTTTTTTCTGGCGATCTTATCAATTTCATCGATGTAAACAATGCCTCTCTGAGCGGCTTCCACATTAAAATCGCAAGCCTGAAGCAGTCTGCTGAGCATGCTTTCCACGTCTTCGCCTACGTAGCCGGCTTCCGTAAAGACGGTAGCGTCTACAATAGCAAAGGGTACATCGAGGAATTTCGCTATGGTTTTTGCCAGAAGGGTTTTGCCGGTTCCGGTTTCGCCAACGAGAATGATGTTTGATTTTTCAATTTCGACGTCGCCCGGATTGTTATTGTTCAATCTTTTGTAGTGATTGTACACTGCCACCGACAAATATCTTTTCGCATCCGTTTGGCCGATGACGTACTGGTCGAGGAAGGTTTTGATCTGAGCCGGGGTGACATTGGAGTTTATGCCAACAAAGTCTTCTTTTTTGTGTGTACCTTTTTTACTGGTTTTTAATTCATCATTAATGATGTCATATGCCTGTTCAACACAAGCTTCACAAATATGGCCATCGATACCAGCGATCAGCATTAGTGCATCCCGTTTATCTTTACCACAAAAAGAACATTTAATATTGTCTTTATATTTTGACATCGCAACAATTATGGGAGTTTACTGTAATCAGGATTTTTTAGCGGGACTTTTTCTGTCCAGTACTTCATCAACCAAACCGTAATCTTTGGCTTCGGTGGCAGTCATCCAATTGTCTCTGTCTGAATCTTTTTCAATTGCCTCAAACGTTTTGCCGGTATGGTGAGCCATAATTTCGTACAATTCGTTACGCAACTGTTTAATGAGTTTATATGAAATTTCCATATCGGTAAACTGTCCCTGCATGCCACCTGAAGGCTGATGAATCATTACACGGGAGTGCGGCAGGCAGGTTCTTTTTCCTTTGTTTCCTGCGCAAAGCAAGACGGCTCCCATGGATGCTGCCAGTCCGGTACAAATGGTGGCCACATCGGGTGCTACATATTGCATGGTATCGTAAATGCCCATACCTGCAATGACTGAACCTCCGGGGCTGTTTATAAACATCTGAATATCTCTTTTCGGATCAGTGGATTCCAAAAAAAGTAATTGTGCCTGAATCACATTCGCTACGTAGTCGTTTACGGGCACGCCCATAAAAATTATCCTGTCCATCATCAATCTGGAAAAGACGTCCATACCCACGATATTCATTTGTCTTTCTTCGATGACCTGCGGCGTAAATCCATTGATGTCAGGCACAGAAGTCTGCATATATTTATCCAGGTGCATGCTGTTCATGCCCATATGGTGCACAGCATACTTTTTAAATTCATCTTGTGAATACATTAAAAAGGTTTTAAAAAATCATTAAATAAATCAACGAGCGGCACTGAAATCCGCTTTCAATGATATATAACAATTGTGATTACAAATTGTTAACCTTTTCGTTCAGCTCCTTCACTTTTTGTATAAAGTCTTCCTGAGAAATGGCAGTTACTTTTCTTTTGATGACTTCACCAACTTTCTCAAACACCTTATCTGAAAGGATTTCTTCGTAAGCTTTATTCACCTGTTCCTTGTCCTTCATCAGTCTGTCTACCGTCTGTGAAATAAAAGAATAATCCATGTTGCCATAAGACCTCATGTAAGAAAACACAGATTTGGTAAAATGTGTCCTGATGTCGGCTTCCTCCACTTTTACATCGTACTGTTTGGCCAGGTGGGATTTCTGCAGTGACCATCTCATATTTTTTGCAAAAGCAAAAAACTCTTTTTCCAGGACATCGTCCGATATTTCTTCGTTGGTTTCTTTCAGGTATCTTTTGAGAAAATCTTCCGGCAAGCTGACCTCATTATTTTCCATCAGGTATTCCATAATTTCCCTGTACATAAACTGCAGTGACTGGGAGTCGTAATATGCTTTCAGGTCTTTTGCAAAAAATGCCCTAAGGGAATCTTCGTCAATAATGCTTTCGTCTCCGAAGGTACCAAAAAATTCTTCGTTCAATTCAGCGGGTTCAATTCTGGAAACTTCGATGATGGTACCGGTAAACATATTTCCGATTTCCTGCTGGCTGTCTTCCGGTTTTTTCAGGATATATTTATTGACATGGGCTTCGTCTTTGTCTTCCAGTTTAAATACGTCGAAGGTGACCACATCGCCAATTTTTTTGGTCAGAATATCGGCTTTGACTGCTTCATCCTTTATAATATCGACTAAAACAGATATGTCAGTTTTCCAGCCGTCTTCCTTAACCGTGTTTCCGTCCAGTTCTTCGGCCTGCAATTTAATCATGTCCATGTTTTGAATGGTATCCACGGCATCCACTCTTTTGCCAAACCTTCTTCTTGCGGCACTTATCTCTTCCTGAATAACATGATCAGCGATGGTCACGTCGTACCAGGTATATTCATCTGTGGCAGACACCCCTTTCAGGTCCAGTTCGGGGGCCAGGCCCAGGTCAAAACTAAACTTATATTCTTTGGGTTCATTAACATCCAGGTGAATATTTGAATCCGCCTCTCTATTGGGAAGCGGCTGTCCGAGGTAGTTCAGGTGATTTTCGTCCAGGTAAGCAAAAAGTTTGTCCTGTACAGTTTCGTTAATCACGTCGGACAGGATGGCTTTGCCGTACATTTTTTTTATGACCGAGACGGGGGTCATGCCTTTGCGAAAACCTTTAAGCTGGGCTTTATTTTTGTATTTTTTAATTTCGCTTTCGAATTTCGGCGTATAGTCGGCAGCTTCTAAAGTAAGTTCGACAGTTATGTTTAATGCATCAGCATCTTTTCTAACGATTTGCATAGAAAATGGAATAAAAGTTAATAAAATTTATGGAACATGCTTGTTAAAATCAAATGAAGATAGCATTTTTCGTGTGCACTCTAAAAAGAGTGCGGGTGGAGGGACTCGAACCCCCAAGCCTCGCGGCACCAGATCCTAAGTCTGGCGTGTCTACCAATTTCACCACACCCGCATTCAACAGAACATTGCTTTTTGTTAAAAGCGGTGCAAAGATAATATTTACTTTTGAATTAAAAAGTCATTCCTATTATTTTATCAATAAAAGCATTTAGCAGACTACATCACGAGGTGTGTGTCTATTTAACTTGTCTGCCATTATAGAGGACAATAGAAATGCCATACATAAAAAAACGTTCTTCCTGAGGTCTGGTGGCCACCCAGGTATTGTCGAGCTGGCTATTCAATTCCTGGTCAAAATTGCTGATGTCCAAACTTTTTAAAGGTACCTGAATAAAAGGTTTAAAGGCTATGCCTACTTTTTCGCCTGGAAACTGGAAAATGAGGTAGAGTTTGCTACCGAAGCCGGAAACGTCCGTAACCGTCCGTTTTTTGCGGGGTGCGCCGGAAATATCGGTTTTAAGTCTTGCCGTTCTGTAGGATAGTGCGGCGCCATATCCCAGGCGTCCAAAATAATTTTCGATACCAAATGAAAATTCTGTCAAACTCAGATACCATTTATCCTGAAAATTGCTTTTGTTGCTTAAAGTGGCCACTACATCGCTTTTGTCATTTACACTTTGCCAGCTTACTTCGAATCCTACACTTTTCATTCGATAACGGAGGCCTACTTCCAGGCCATGGAGGGATCTGAACTGATCCAAAGGATCATCGAGCCGGCCCTGCGTCTGGGTTTTCAAAAAATTGGCATTAAAGTCATCCACTATTTTATTTAACACGGGCGCTTTGGTGAAGGCACCGGCATATCCAACTTTAATATTTATCTGACCCTGCATGGTATAACTGCAGGCCAAAGTTAGACAGCAAATCGCAACGTATAATTTACAAGAACGCATGTTTCATTCTTAAGAATTTTTAAAAAGTGTTACAAAATTAGTTGAAATTTGCGAATCTTTGCATTCCTGGTTCTAAATACCCGTGAATAAATATGTCGAAAAGAAAAATACAAACCACTGAAATTCCGATAAAGAAAAAAGCAACTGAAAAAGAAGTTATGGTTTTGGAGCATACGCGGGGTCAGTTTCATTTACAATCTTTCTTTAAAAACTACTGGGCGGCCTGCCTTATTGTAACCGGATTAAGTTTTACGCTATACCACTCCTGTCTTTCTTATGGCTATGTGCTGGATGATCTTATGGTTATTACGGGCAATGAATATACCAAAAAGGGCTTTGATGGTATATGGGACATACTGACTACGGAAAGTTTTCAAGGCTACTTTGGAGAAAAAAAAGAACTGGTACAGGGGAACCGATACCGGCCTCTTTCCATCATGACATTTGCCATTGAATACGGCATAGTCGGGGATGTGAATCCGTGGCTGAGTCATTTCATCAATATATTGCTGTACGCTTTTACAGGAATTGTTCTGATGATGATCTTACAGATGTTGTTCCGCAATTTTAAAAGCAGGCCCTGGTGGCTGTCGGTGCCCTTTGTGGCAACGTTACTATTTATGGTACATCCGCTGCATACAGAGGCTGTAGCCAATATCAAAGGCAGGGATGAGATCATGTGCCTGTTGTTTTCGCTATCGGCATTGTATTGTGGTCTGAGGTATATGGATCAGGGCGGGCTGAAATGGCTGATAACCAGTGCCACGTCGTTTATCCTTGGGTTGCTTTCGAAAGAAAATGCCATTACCTATCTGGCGGTCATACCCCTGACCATTTATTTTTTCAGTGAAGTTGATGGCAAAAAACTGAGGACTTTATTTGTTTGGCTGATGGCTACCACCATTGTGTATCTGACCCTGCGATTCAACACTGCCGGTGTACCCAAATTCGGGCAGCAAATAAATGACCTGATGAACAATCCATTTTTAGGCATGAAGCCGGATGAAAAATTCGGGAGTATTATGTACACCCTGATCAAATACGTTCAGCTTTTAATCTGGCCACATCCCCTTTCGCATGATTACTATCCCTACGCCATTCCGAAAATCAGTATATTTGCTCTGGTACCTGCTTTGTCTTTGCTTGTTTATGTGTTGCTTGTATATACCGGGTTCCGGGGAATACGCAAAAAGTCTGTTATTTCGTACAGCATATTATACTACCTGTTTACGTTGACCATAGTTTCCAATATCGTTATCAATCTGGGCACATTTATGAATGAACGATTCATATTTATGGCTTCGGCAGGTTTTTGTATCGGTCTGGCCTATGTGTGTGCCGAGTTGGTACCCACGTGGTTAAAATACGGAAGCCGGATTTCTGCAGGTCTGGTTTTACTTCTGGTGGCGGGATACGGGTTAAAAACGTATGTACGGGTCCCTGTGTGGAAAGATGCCCTTTCGCTAAACGAAGCTGCGGTGGCTGTTTCTTCCAACAGTGCGCGGGCCAATTCATTTATGTCGACGGCATTATTTGAAAAATTCAAAGAAACCAATGACTTAAAGGAAAAAAACAGATTACTGGATGAGGCTGAAAAATACGGCTTAAAATCGGTTGAGATCGTACCTGACTACCAAAATCCGAATCTGATGCTGATCGGCGTAGCTTCAGAGCGGTATAAGCTGGATAATGACATTCAAAATTATGTCAGGCAAATGAGACCCATCATATTAAGGCGGCCGGATATCCCTTTTATAAAAGAATTCAACACCTATCTGCAGGGCCGGGGTCATGAAGATGTCCTGTTCCCGTTTTATCTGGAGGCGGGACAAAAGCTATTAGAAATGCGGGATTCCAGGCAAAAATGGGCCTTACAATACCTTACTTTTGCGTATGAGCTAAAGCCATCCAACAAGCAGGTAAACGAGGCGCTGAGCATGGCCTATGAAGGGGCCGGAGATATGAATCAGGCGTCCAGATTTAAAATGGCAGCGCAGGCATTACAATGACGACTAATGACTACATATATCTTATAGCGCTGACAAAAACTCCAAAAGTGGGCCCTGTCATTGCTAAAAACCTGATATCCTATTGTGGGGGTGCCGAGGCTATATTCTCTGAATCAAAAAAAAATCTATCAAAGATTCCGGGAATAGGTATGAAACTCAGTGCGTTGTTTAATCCAACTTCCACTTTAAAAGAAGCAGAAGCGGAAATGCAGTTCATTGAAAAAAACAAAATTCAGGTTTTGTCTTATTTAGATGAGGGATATCCAAAAAGGTTATTAAATTTTGAAAGCAGTCCCATTGTCCTTTATTACAAAGGGACGAGCAGCCTTAATTTTAACCGCACGGTGGGCATCGTGGGCACAAGGCAGCCCTCGGATTACGGCAGGATGATGTGTGAAAAAATAATAGAAGATCTATTGCCTTATAAAGTGCAGGTGGTGAGTGGACTTGCTTTTGGCATTGATGCTACGGCCCACCGAAAATGTATTGAAATGAACATACCCACTCTGGGTGTTCTTGGCCATGGATTGGATCGTACCTATCCGACAGAACACGAATCGCTGGCCAAAAAAATGTGCAAAAATGGCGGGTTACTGACTGAATTCCCGTCGGGTACCAATCCTGATAAGGAAAATTTTCCGATGCGCAACCGGATAATTGCTGCCATTAGTGATGCGGTGGTGGTTGTAGAATCAAAAAAAAAGGGAGGATCGATCATCACAGCGGAGTATGCCAATGAATATAATAAAGATGTCTTTGCTTTGCCGGGACAGGTCACTGAGACGTTATCGGAAGGATGCAACAAGCTGATTAAACAAAACAAGGCCCATCTCATTGAATCGGCCTCGGATATTGCATATATCACCCGGTGGGATGAGATAGATTCGGGCAAGGTGATTCAAAAGCAGCTTTTTGTTGACTTAGACGAAAAAGAGCAAAAAATGGTAAACCTAATACGAGACAATAAAGAAATTGCGATCGATGCCATTACGTTTAAAATGGGCATGACACCCTCTGAAATTGCTTCCATCCTGCTTTCATTAGAATTTAAAGGAATGGTGCGGGCCCTGCCCGGGAAAAAGTATATCCTTTTCTGAAAAAAGGGATAATTTAACGGGGAATTATAAAAATAAATGTGTCGTAGCCGGTAAACAAAAGGGGGTATAAAAATAACATTTCCAGTTTATTTATCTTATTAAAAAGATTTATACATTAACTTTGCACATTATAATTATCAAAACAATTTAAATCATGGGATGTAGCAGTTGCAGTGTGGATTCAAACGGAACACCCAGAGGATGTGGTGATAAGGGCCATTGCAGCTCCGGAAGTTGCAACAAGCACAATACATATGACTGGATATCGGCCAAAGAAATGTTTGATCCATCGGCATATCATATAGTAGAGGTCAGTTTTAAAAAAGGTTCGCATAAAGATTTTTTTATAAATGATCCAAGTACAAGAAGTATAACGGGAGATATGGTTGTGGTGGAGACAGCCAGCGGGTATGATGTCGGACGAATTTCATTATCCGGCGAACTGGTCCGGCTTCAGATGAAAAAAAAATACACCTCAGAAGAAAGAGTCGCTTTTAAAGTCATCCGCAAAGCCAATGAGCGGGATCTGGAAAAACTTGAAGAGGCCCGTCATCTGGAAAAGGAGACCATGGTCAAAGCGAGGGTCATCTCAAGAACGCTTGGCTTAGACATGAAACTGGGTGATGTTGAATTTCAGGGTGATAAAAAGAAGGCTACGTTTTATTATACGGCAGAAGGGCGGGTTGATTTCAGAGAACTGGTAAAGGAGTATGCCAAGGAGTTTAAGGTTAAGATTGAAATGAGGCAGATCGGTGCACGGCAGGAGTCGGCGCGTATCGGAGGTATTGGTTCGTGCGGGCGTGAATTGTGTTGTTCGACCTGGTTGTCCGACTTTAAATCTGTCAATACTGCGGCGGCCCGATATCAAAACATAGCCATTAACCAGTCCAAACTTTCGGGGCAATGCGGGCGGCTGAAATGTTGTTTAAATTATGAACTGGACACATATCTGGATGCTCTTGAAGATTTCCCTGAAGATGCTGATGTATTAAAAACCAAGGCTGGCAGTCTGGTTTTAATAAAAACAGATATTTTCAAAGGGTTGCTGTATTATGCCTATGAAAATAATGACAAAATGCGGGGAACAATTCTTCCGGTGAGCACATCCAGGGCAAAAGAAGTGCGGGCAATGAATAAAAAAGGCATAGTACCGGATGAAATCGGATCGGAGGCTTTGAGTGTGCCTGTTATCACAGATCCGGACGATGAAAATGCAGAACACCGGTATGAGGATGTTACGGGGCAGATAGAATTGCGGAATGAGCCCAGGAAAAAGAAAAAGAAACCACAAAGGAAAGATAACGGAGGTCAGGGTCAGAGGCAGGATGGTCGGCCGGAACAAGGCAGGCCGCAAGGTGGTGTTGCCAGGGAAGGCGGAAATACCAGGCCGGACAACCGACCAAAAGATAATCAGCGACCGGATCAGCCTAAAAAAGTACATGCCAATTTGCCGGCGGAGCAAAAAGATACAGAGCGGGGTGTCAATCCGGAAAACACCATCAATCCAGAAAACCAAAAACCAGGTTTGCAGGATCAGGGTGAAAAACAGCCGCTGAACAAAAACAAAAAGAAAAAAAAGTTCTTTAATAAAAACAGAAAACCAAAAGACGGACAAGGTTAATCCTGTTAAAAAAGTGAATTTTTATGATGCGATATGATTTAGTAGTGATCGGCTCGGGGCCGGGCGGATATGTCGGGGCAATAAGGGCTGCACAGCTGGGCATGAAAGTGGCTGCCATTGAAAAATATAAAACACTTGGGGGCACGTGTCTGAATGTGGGTTGTATACCTTCAAAAGCCCTGCTGGACAGCAGTGAACATTACCATAATGCTGTAGAAAAATTTACAGAGCACGGAATAGATACTACCGGCGTCAAAGTAAACATGAAGCAGATGGTGAAGCGGAAAAACGAGGTAGTAGATCAGACTTGTAAGGGCATTGAATTTTTGATGAAAAAAAACAAAATCGATGTTTATCAGGGTAAAGGATCGTTTGTGACTAAAAATCTGATCGCCATAGAAAATGAGGCCGGACGAACCGAGATTGAAGCAGATAAAGTCATCATAGCCACGGGTTCAAAGCCAATTACGCCGGCTCTGTTTAATTATGATAAAACGCGCGTCATCACCTCTACAGAGGCCCTGCAAATCGATACTGTGCCATCCAAAATGGTCATTGTCGGTGGCGGTGTCATCGGATTGGAGCTGGGGTCGGTATTTGCACGGTTGGGAACTTCGGTTGATGTTGTCGAATACATGGACCGAATTTTACCTACGATGGATAGCGATTGTGGCAAGGAGCTGATGCGTTCGCTGAAGAAGCTGGGTATAAATTTCTATCTTAACCACAGTGTGACGGGCGTCAAAGCCGGTAAAAATTCGTGTACAGTACGCGTTCAGAAAAGAGACAGCGAAGACCAGTTTGATATCAAAGCGGATTATTGTCTGGTAGCGATAGGAAGAAAACCATATACAGAAGGTCTAAATCTGGAGGGTATCGGCATAGAAAAGGATGAAAAAGGGCGTATTTCCGTTGATGATCACCTTGAAACCAATGTTCCGGGCATATATGCTATCGGAGATGTCGTCAGAGGTGTCATGCTGGCGCACAAAGCGGAAGAGGAAGGTATACTGGCGGCGGAAATCATATCCGGCGCCAAACCGCATATCGATTACAATTTAATACCCGGCGTGGTGTATACCTGGCCTGAGGTCGCTGCTGTAGGAAAAACGGAAGAAGAACTAAAGGGTGCCGGCATACCCTATAAGAGCGGTAAATTCCCATTCAAAGCATTGGGCAGGGCCAGGGCCAGCATGGATACGGAGGGTATGGTAAAGGTATTGTCGCACCGCGATACAGACGAAATTCTGGGTGTGCACATGATTGGGCCCAGGGTAGCCGATGTGATCATGGAAGCGGTTGCGTTGATGGAATTCAGGGCCAGTGCTGAAGACATGTCGAGAATATCGCATCCACATCCCACCTATACAGAAGCCGTGAAAGAAGCAGCGCTTGCAGCTACGGGGAACAGGGCATTGCATGTGTGATATTAATAATTGTTGTCTGTAAATATTAAACTTATTTAAAAGTAATTTTAGATAACTATTGATGAAAAGATTTACTGTACTTGATAAAATACCCATAATAGTCGATTGAAGGCCTTGACAACAAGGTAAAATTCATATATCTTTGAATAAATCTTCTAATAAAACTGCAAGATTCTAATTTATTTCCGGAGCCTAAAAAAGTGAATAATTTGGATTTTTTATCTATTTTATAACTTTTTAAATTATGTTGTTATGACAAATTTTATTATTTGGAAAATTGCAGAATTGCTTTTAATCTCTTTTTAGCCATGATGTTAATAGTCTTCCTGCCTGGATCGTGTAGGAAGGATATTGATATGTCAACAGATTTCAATCGTAAAGAGTCGCCTGAATATCAGGATAGAATCCAGCAGATTAAAGATTTTACATCAGCGATGCAGGGAAATGTAATTGAATCCAGAAATAGAGGAGGAGATACGACTGAATATACACCGGAAGAATTTTTAAATTTTACTGAAGAAAGCATCAATTATACTTATTCAATGCCGTTTGATCAATATTGGGATGTATCTTCCAAAAGTGATACAATTATTGTTGATATAAATAATTGTAAAATATTGGCTGCCGAAGCACCAACAAAATACAATGAAGTGCTCAACAAAATTGCGTGTCAATACAACTGTATCAATCTCAATAATAAAACACTGAAGTTTGTCAAATTATCTTTACTTGACGCGGATTGTTTTCAAATTAAGCTGTCTTTGTTGACAATGGCTGGTTCTACAGTTTTAACATCATCTATTGGTGAACCTGATCTTCCGGATCCATCAGAATTACCTAATTATAAAAGAAAATTTACAAGTTCACTTTGGGCTACTTATGGTACTTGTATTAACCCCGATGATTTTGGTGGCATATCAGCACCGGTCGAGATGGGTGAGAAAGCAACCTATAATTTGATAGGAGGGACAGACTTGGCGCATACAGTAATTAATTTGCAAACCATTTTTGTCAACCATGAGCAAATGGGATGGTGGAGCTTTACTTGCAGAGAAGAAGGGGCTGATCCGGAGCATGAAGCCTGCTCTGATTATTTCAATCCGGATGGCAGTTATACTTCACCTGGATATGAACATTTTTGCTTAACCGCCGCTGAATTGAATGGTTATCCTGGTGGCGCTGAACAAAATTGTTTGCTATTTGCATCATTGAATAATAAATTTTTTATTCATCTTCAAGCTTACTTTGATGGATTAGGAATAGCTGGTTTTATAAAAGATCGATGGCCAGGTCTAATAACAATTGGGGAAAAAATTTATAGACATACTGCCCCTGTACAATTACCAGAGCCTATTGCTTGTGGATGTTAAAGAATAAAATGTTTAATAATTTAAAGTAGCCTGATTAACTTGGGCTACTTTATGTTTAATTTTGTTTATGAAAAATTATTTGGTTTTTATTCTGTTATTTGTTTGCCTTAAAGATTTGCATAGTCAAAATAATTTTGAGTGGGATTATCAAATATATAATTCCCTTTTTTCGGAATATGAAGTGGGTTTAAAATTGCCAGATAGTTTGTTGTTTTTTAGTTCCTATCAAAAGAATAGTAAAAATCATTTTGAAGTCTTTTCTGAAGATGGCGTTCTAATAAAAGAGAAAATTTATGAAGTAAACGGAGTAGAGGTACAGTTTCTAAAAGGATTTTGGTTGGCGGACAAAGATCATATGTTATTATTGGGTTCAGCACCTCCCAATATATTTGCCATTCTTGTTCTTGATAAAGATTTGAATATAGTTTTTGAAAAACAAATAATGCTCGCAGGACAAGCAAAGCACCCATATCAAATGGATGGAATCATTTATGAGCCAACCAATCAGGTATTATTAGTAGCCCCAAGCTGGGATGGCATCATAGATGATAATGAACATTCGAGTATCTGGTTTTTAAAACTTGATCTCAATTCTTATGAGTTAATATCAGAGTTAATATATCTTGAGGAAACAGGTGGATGGGGAGCATGTTACTCGATTGCGGAAAATATTGATACATCCGGATTTACTTGTTTTGGAAGGTTTATGCATTATCTTGACAAAAATTTTAAATATTCCGGATATAGTATTGAGCCTCAAAATAATATTACCGGAGGAAATCAAGTTAAAGTGATACCATGGAAAGACGATTCTTATTTGGTTGGAACTACTGCTCAGCTTGGGGGTGTGCTTGTTCAAGTGATGGATAAAAGCTTTAAAATAGGATTAAAATTTACCGCTGACCATGCAAACAGACTTGCCTTTCCATTTAATGTTTTTGATATAAACAGTAAAGGAATTTTATATACCGGAGCCTATGATACTCCATTTTTAAATCAAAGCAATGGTTTTTTCATTATTCAGTTAGATTCATTGCTTCAAAAAAATTGGGAGGTTTACTTTGGAACGGAAGATCAATACAGGTATGCAATATCCGGCATATTAGCAACTCAAGATGGAGGTGCATTGCTATATGGCAGAAGATATGATGAACTCGGAGAGCGGATTTTTAATGCGTACATGGTCAAATTTAATGCGGATGGCAATATTTCATGGACCAATAATATAGATGCCTCACAATTTATCACCATCAAAACATATCCAAACCCTTCAAATGGAACATTTAGTCTTGATATCAAAGGCATATCAAGTAGAGCGGACATAAGGATATATGACATGAGTGGCAAAAATGTATTTGTACAACATGAAATTGTTGAAGGTGAAACGACTTTAGATTTGTCTGACCTGGTTTCGGGTACATATATTTTTAAAGTATATCAGCAAAATAAACAAATTGGCACAGGGACATGGGTCAAGGTGGAGTAAATGTAATGAATAAGGAACAAGTAGCCATTAAACGAAGATGTTGAGCAGGAATTTGGTATGTCCAAAATATATACATGGATTACTTAAACAGCGGAATATGTATTTGGTAAAAATAATAGTCAATAAATCCGCAGTCTATTTCGGAAAATTGATTGTAAAATAAATCTAAACGAAGGGAAAAAAAGTTGTGTCTCATTTTCTTCAATATTAAATAAAAAATGGAAGTGAAGATATTATTTTTCGTTGATGTTTTAATTGCATAATAAAAACCTTAAAATTATTTTTTTAGGTTATCATTCGTAACAGAAAAAGCCATTAATTACCAAATTTTAGAATCTAAAGGTAGATATTTTATAACTCTAACCAGTTGTGTTTTTCAAATTGCTTACTGTGGTAATAATGGTGAGATTGATGACTATGGAAATGTAATATGGAAAACATTTATTCCAATGACAGATGTGGCGCATGCATCAAAAGGTATAGATATCGGCACTATTTACCTTTCAGGAATTAGTACTCCAAATAATCTTAAATCAATATTGAATAAAATTTCATTAAAAGAAAAAATATTAAGCACTCCCGATTTAATTGATTCTGAAAAATTATAAAACCATTTTAACCTGACGAATCTAACAAAATTTAAGGACAAATTCATTTTGACAGGACAATGTTTTATTGAAAAATAAATTAAAGGTATTAATATGTCTATAGACGTATCTATGTATATTGATATTATTATAACTGGTACAACGCAAAAAATTTAAACCGTATGGGATGATTTTGCTGGTCCCGAAAGCTTATTGATTTAATATTATTATCAAGTTAGTATAATTTGGTCAAACCAAGTTTAGATAAAGAAAGTATGATAAAAGTACATGCAAACAAGGCTACTGATAGAATACCTTGTGTACCAAAAATAGAGCCCAGGGTAGCCGATGTGATCATGGAAGCGGTTGCGTTGATGGAATTCAGGGCCAGTGCTGAAGACATGTCGAGAATATCGCATCCACATCCCACCTATACAGAAGCGGTGAAAGAAGCAGCACTCGCAGCTACGGGGAACAGGGCATTGCATGTTTAGGCAACTTAGCCAGACAGGGTACAATGTTGAACCATAATTTGTTTTTCATTGTTAGAGAAGAAAAATAAAAAGCAAGGATGAAACAAATTAAATTGATGTGGCTGATCCCTGTTTTCTTTTTTTCAATGGTATCAGCCCAAAAAGGAAGTCTTAGTGTGAAAGTGGATAAAGACACCATGTACATTGACGAGGTTGTCAAAGTGGAATTTCATCTTGACAACATCACCGGGAACTTTAGAGCACCGGATTTTTCGGGATTTCAGGTGGTATCGGGACCAAATACCTCTTCCTCATTCAGTATGATTAACGGTGTGGTAAGTCAGAAAAAATCATATAGTTATATTTTGGTACCGCAGCGTGATGGTATGCTGACCCTGGGTTCGGCAGTTGTCGAAAATGATGGCGAACAAATTGCTACAGACCCTATTGATATTTTTGTCTGGCCCGAAAAAAATCAGAGCAAAGGGCGAAAAACAAGGGAAAGAATGTACAATTTTGAGCAAAATCCAGATTCGACCGGAACAGAGAAGCAGTCCAAACCGGCTTCGAAGCGGGTGTTGAAAAAGATCTGATGTCCATATCATAGTAAGTATTTGGAAACGCAACTTAAACCGGTAACTTTACAGTGTGGCGGGCAATAAAAATTTAACAGGCGAACCCATGAAATTGGTTAAATATTTGAAAGCGTGCAGGGCTATCTTTTTTTTGGTGATCCTGTTTTTTGAAGTAAACGTTTCTGTTGCCCAGAAACCCGGATTTGTATTACAGACTGACAGGAGCGAGATTTCGGCAGGTGAAACATTTGTGCTCGAGGTGATACTTCAGAATATGGACGAAAAAAACATCAAACTGCCGGATTTATCCCCGTTTAAAATCTTACAGGGTCCGTCTACTTCCACCTCGATCAGTATCATCAATGGCAGAAGGTCATCCACCTATTCCTTTCAGTATTTGCTTTTAGCTGCACAGAAAGGAAATTACAGTCTTGGGCCGGCGACGCTTCAGGTTGGCAGTAAAGTACTGAGATCCAATACTGTTTCCATTTTAGTAAAAGAAGCGGACAAATCAGTCGCTGTGGGTGGTCAGGCAGGCAACAAGGCTACATTTTTGCGGCTTGAGCTTTCTGATGAGGTCTGTTATTCGGGTCAGCAGGTCATTTTAAATTATGTTTTGTACACTAGTCAAAATATAGAATCGTATAACATCATCAATACTCCGGATTTTAATGGATTTTTTGCTCAGCCCATTACAGACATCCGAGATCAGCCCCAGCGCAAAATAATAAACGGAAAAGAATATTACGTGCAGACCATTCAACGCGTGGCCTTATTTCCGCAAAAAACAGGAAAATATACGTTCGGGCCAGTCACCTGTTCTCTGGAGATACCGGTCGATAATGGAAATTCCTCGTTTTTTTTCAGGGATACGCGGAAAGAACAGATTACAACCAATGAAGTTCATATCGACGTCCGTGCTCTACCTGCCGGAGCCCCGACTTCCTACAGCGGTGCTGTGGGTCAATTCACCATGAGAGCGGATATTAACAAAAAGACCTTTTCCACTGGCGAGACTATTGTTTTGAAGATGGAAGTAGAGGGTGACGGGGATCAGCGGGTGATCTTTGCGCCTGAATTTGCGATACCCAAAGATCTTGAAAAGTATGATCCCAGCATCATCCGCGATGAAACATTTAGCAAAGGCGACAGAATCCATGTGTTAAAGGAGTTTGAATTTACTTTTGTGCCCTTAAAGGATACCGTTTACACCATAGAACCGGTATTTTCCTATTTATCGAGTATTACGGGGAAATATGAGACCTTAACTGCCGGACCATTTGAAGTGCACGTAATAAAAGGAAGTGGTAAGCCGATACAGACTGATTCAACCGATTCCCCGGAAACTTTGTCTGCCATATCTGAAGATGATACCCTTGTGGATATGAAAGGAGGGCTATTTGGTTCCGGTTTGTATTATTTACTTATCGCAGGTAGTGTTGCGGGGTGCCTTATTGCCTTGTATCTGAAAAGGAAAAAGAGGCGATCGCTTTATGATTCCGAAATCGCTGCAGCCAGACCTGTAAGTGAGGCCACAGCCCGACTGAAACGAAGCAGGGAACTTTTGGAAATTAAAGATATGCCCGGTTTTTATGAAGCGGTCAGCGAGTCCGTTTTGGGTTATATCAAAAAAAAGTATCAAATATCGAATATGGATGCCAGCCTTGATTCCATTCAGGCTTTGCTGCATGGGCGGGGCGTGTCGGATGATCTGGTCGAAAAATACAGTCATATACACAAAAAATGTGAACTCGCTAAATTTGCCGGGCAGTATGGGCAGGCGAATGTTATATATGAAGAAGCCATTGAGCTGATCGACGCTTTGGAGAAAATCTGAAAACCGGGACGGTTAAATCCGACATACCTTAATCTAAAATACACCATCTGTATTTCTAGCGACTTGTATTTGATTACAATGGCCAGTCATGGTGCATTGGTCGTGGTTCAATCATTTTAATGTTACTTTGTCTCGCTGTCATTCCGCCATGGTCATTATATAGTTAAAGCTGTTGATCAGGGTAAAAAACGAAGGGAACAGGAATAAAAAAAAGAGCCCTCTTCGTAAAAAGAGAAGCTCTTCAGTCTTGGTTATTAAAAGAGTAATTTTTAGTACAGATTACTCACAATCTGCAAAATATTTTATTATTGAATTTATATCTTTATCCAGTTTTAGTTCAGGAGCAATTTCGAAAATAATGCGGTGCTGGTCGTAATTTTCGACTAATGCTTCTTCCAATAATTCCATACATTCGGCTTTATCTTTTAAAAGATAGGAAGTGATCGCCCTGCAGTAAATCAGATCCGCACCATAGGTATGGTCTTCCGCTTCATCCAGAACCTGAAGTGCTTCATCGTACAGGCCCAGTTTAATCAGAAAACAGATGTATTCTTTCCAGTACAGGGTATCTTCCGGACCGGTCTGTGTTGCCATTTGAAAATTGATGGTGGCCTTATTATAGTCTTCGACGGCAAGATATGCTTTTGCCAGGCCTAAATAATACTCTTCTCTTCTGTTTTCCAGATCGATGGCTTTATGATAGGCGTTGATTGCATTGTACCAAACCAGGTCTTTTGCATAACATTCGCCCAGCAAAAAAAATGCTTCATCGTTATAACCGTCCAGTTTGATGGCTTTTAACAACCACTGTTTGGCAATACCGATTCTGTTCATAGAAATATAGCAGTGTGCAATATTCACCATGAGCTCATTATTTGGCCCAAATTTGCTGTTTGCTTCAATATAAATTTCGAGGGCTTTTTCATAATCCCGTATCTGAAGGCATGTATCTGCGCAATCGAGGTAGCCGCTTTCAAATTCAGGATTAATGATGAAGGAATATTCGAGTGCATCAATTGCTTTTTCATATTCCCAGGTACAATTATAGCCATGGCCCAGATTGTACCAGGCCTGATAATTGTACGGATCTTTTTCAATGATATTTTTGTGCAGTTCAACGCTGTCATCATATCTTCTTGAAAGTTCGGCGCTGATCCAGACTCTTTCCATTGCTTCTTCATTTTTGCTATCGATCAGCACTGCTTTGGAAAGGGCATCGTACATGGCATTGTAATCTTTCATATTTTCAAATATAAAAGACTCGGCAATGAGTATATCTACAGAGTCGCTTTTAGTGGCCCCTAACCGGAGATCATCCAGTAATTCCTGAGCGGCAGTAAATTGTTTTTTTATAGCCAGGGCTCTGGCTTTAATGATACTGATTTCTCTTTCGAAGGGAGCAATGCTTTCGGCAGTTTCGAGGACATTCAGGCAATCGTTTACTTTATTGCTGTTGAGCAGGAGCCTCGATTTTATAATATAGAATTCAGATCTGTATTTATATTGGTCAATGGCAATGTCCACAACTTCAAGTGCTTTTTCAAATAAATATTCGTCTTCGTAATATTCCAAAAGCTGTAAATATACCTTTTCATCCATGTACCCTATCTCACCTTGCTCAAACTTTGTCTCAAAATCAGACACGAGGTTGATTAGGGCAGTATCTCGTTTTATTTTGTTTTCCATATGTTCTATTACTGAGTCAGGGATTAAAAGACGGTGTAAATATAGGTATTATTCATTGCGTCGTATCTTTTTAAAAAAAGTTTTTTTCCACATTCCTGAAGTTTTTTTTTGTATAATTTAATGTTACATATGATTGATAATCAATACGATATGAAGATATAGGCTTTTTAAGTGTTAATTAACACATTATGAAACATATGTTAATACATGAATTAATTTTGTTAACTGATAATCGAAAATTAGTCAAAATAATGGCTGAACAGATCAAAAAACAGCATGATGCTGTGATTTTCCTTTATAAAATTAAATTTGAAAAATTAAAAAATGGGATGAACCGGCCTTTATTTTCCTAAAAAACGCTTCAGTTGGCCAAAAAATTTGGCGTAAAACGGGGAATGTAACCGGCCTGAAGTGAGGATATCGTAATACGTGGGCTTAAAACCTTTTAACATTTCTGTGTGCAATTCGGGAAAATACATACGCTGTGGCCGACCGGAATAATTTTTAAGCATGGCATCCATCAGAATAATCAAGGCAACCTCGTCGGGGTTTGAATTGATATAGATGGGATAGATGTTGTATTCATCTTTCATAAAAAAAACGGAGGCAGAATTGCCAGTACTGGTATTTTTAACTTTGGCATGCCAGCCAATACCTCTCTGGATTGCGTTATAAAACAATCTGTACAGGATATTTTTTTGATGGGCCAAATCTTTTTCATCAACCAGAATTAGTTCCGGTTTATTTAGTGTTTCGAATTCAAAGCCATGCATGTCGGGTCGTTGAAGGATATTTTGAAGCGCTGTATCATATGCTGAAAACAGCACTTCGTATGGATGTGCAATATCCAGAAAAGCGTATTGTTTTTTTAGCAGGTTTAATTCTTTAATCCGGCCTTCCGGAATTGAAAAGCTTTGGATAAAATTATACGGACCTCCACCGGTAATTTCTTTCCAAACATTAAAAAATGCTTCTGCTCGCGGTGCCGACAAATTGTTGATACTGAAGGGTCCGCATTCAGATAAAAGCCTGAGCTCAAACGGGGACCATACATTTCGGGGAATGGGCATTACAGACTGGTAATCCCCTTCTACCAGGGCATCCCACTCGCGGACAATACTTTTCAGATACCAGTAATATCCAAATATGCGGCTGTTTTGGGCGTATTTTACTGTTCCGTTCCATTTATTTATATTAATATCTTCAAACCGAACGAAATCAATTTTCATGAGGGTGTCAAATTAAGGGTACAAAGGGAAATCCAACATAAAATGGTTGACTTTGTTTTTAATTTCCTTCAGTCTGGTTTCATTGTCTCTATTCATGATGGCTTCATCCACCCATTCCACGACCTGTTCACAGTGTTTTTCTGTAAACCCTCTGGTCGTGACTGCAGCGGCTCCAACCCGTATACCGGATGTATGCAATGCCGGGCGACTATCGAAAGGCACCATATTTTTATTTATAGTAATATCTGCTTTTACCAGTGCATTTTCCGCATCGCGACCTGAAATATCCGCAGATTTTGCCCGCAGGTCAATCAGCATCATATGGTTGTCCGTTCCTCCGGATATTATCTGGTAACCTTTGGATGTAAAGGCACTGGCCATTGCGCTTGCGTTGGCAATGACCTGCTTTCCGTAATCTTTAAAAGCCTGCCCGGACGCTTCTCTGAAAGCAATTGCTTTGGCGGCAATGACATGTTCCAGTGGTCCACCCTGCATGCCCGGGAACACGGCACTATTCAGAATTGAAGACATCATGACCGGGTCTCCTTTTTTGGTGGTCCGGCCCCAAGGGTTTTCAAAATCCCTGCCCATCATAATAATCCCGCCCCTCGGTCCCCTCAGCGTTTTATGTGTCGTGGATGTCACTATATGGCAATGGGTCATCGGATCGTTCAAGAGGTCTGCTGCAATCAAACCGGCAGGATGTGCTATGTCGGCGAGCAATAAAGCCCCAACTTCATCTGCAATTTCTCTGAATCGTTTATACTCCCAGTCTCTCGAATATGCTGAAGCGCCACAAATTATCAGTTTGGGCATTGCTGCTCTGGCTTTGGCGGCAACTTTCTCCATATCTACCCTACCCGTTTCTTCTTCTACGCCGTAAAAATTGGTTTTATATACTTTTCCGGAAAAATTAACCGGTGAGCCGTGTGATAAATGCCCCCCATGTGAAAGGTCAAAGCCCAATATGGCATCGCCCGGCTGGAGAACGCCCAAAAAAACGGCTGCATTCGCCTGGGCACCCGAGTGGGGCTGAACATTTGCAAATTCCGCTCCAAAAAGTTCACAAAGGCGGTCGATGGCAAGCTGTTCAATTTTATCCACGACTTCGCACCCCCCGTAATAACGTTTTCCAGGATAGCCTTCGGCGTACTTATTGGTAAGGCAACTTCCCATAGCCTGAATGACCTCTACTGAGGCAAAATTTTCGGAAGCAATTAGTTCTATTCCGTGGCGTTGTCTTTGTAATTCGTCCTGAATAAGCTGCTGAATGACCTGGTCCATTTAGATAAGTTTTAAAAAATTAAGGTGCAAAGGTAAATATTCAATGTGATTAAAGCGGAAGATTTTAACTTAGAAATTTATTTTGGCAAAATAATACATACATGCCTGTCTGCTGTGCAAAGGCGGAATTATGCCACGCCCTGCTAATCCTGTTTAAAATCAATTCCGGCATGGTTAGCTCAGTTCAAAATTCAAATGAAGTAATAGGAATGTGTGGTATATTTGCTCATGCAAACATTATATTAGTAAAAAACTATTGATTTAACCGGGCACGGTTAAACGCACACTTCGTTTGCGTTAATGCTTTTAGATAAAATATGTTCATTTGGCACAAGAACAAGTAATAAAATACAACGTTTCCTTTCCATTATATGGTAAAACCGGACTTATACGACTTGGGGGTTATTAAATAAGGAAACTCCAAATCGTTGTATGGGATTCAAAAGAATCAAAATCAACCCTGTAGCGGAATTATCCACGTAAATCCGAAACACCGGGTAATTTGTACAACGGATATATGTAATTTACAACAAAGAATTTAACTTTGTCCTGACAGATCGCAAGATAGGTTATGCTCAGAATATAACATTACCATATCCAAACAAATAAAGTTTAAAGCCATGACATTACAAATTAAATCGCTCGAACAATACCACGAAGCTTACCGGTACAGTGTCGAAGATCCGGAGGGATTTTGGGCTGAGCAGGCAGAGTCCTTTGTCTGGCATAAAAAGTGGGATACTGTATTAAAACACGATTTTGTAACGCCGGATGTACGGTGGTTTGAAGGAGGTAAATTTAATATTACAGAAAACTGTCTGGACCGGCATATAGCGGATAAAGGGGACCAAACTGCTATCATCTGGGAAGCCAATGAGGCGCACGAAGCTTCGGTAAAATATACCTACCGGGAATTGCTGGCAGCAGTAAATCAATGCGCCAATGCGTTAAAAGCGCAGGGCATAAAAAAGGGCGACAGAATTTGTTTTTATATGCCTATGATACCCCAGGTGGCCATTGCCATGCTGGCGTGTGCGCGAATTGGTGCCATACATTCTGTTGTTTTTGCCGGATTTTCGGCCAATGCTCTGGCAGACCGCATTAAAGATTCCGAATGCAGGATGGTGATCTGTTCAGATTATAACCGAAGAGGTCCAAAAAACATTCCTGTAAAAGAGGTCGTGGATGAAGCGATAACGATGGGTTGCACTTCGGTTGAAAAAGTACTGGTTTATCAAACTACGGGCGGAAAAGTGAACTGGGATCCAAAAACAGATCTATGGTGGCATGAGGTAGTAGAACCCATGTCTACAGCATGCCCTGCTGAATCGATGGATGCCGAAGACATGCTGTTTATATTATATACTTCGGGTTCAACGGGAAAACCTAAAGGTGTGGTGCATACCTGTGGCGGATACATGGTTTATACCTGTTATTCCTTTAAAAATGTTTTTCAATACCAGGCGGGCGACATATACTGGTGTACGGCTGATGTCGGCTGGATAACCGGTCATTCCTATATTATATACGGCCCACTTTTGTCAGGAGCAACCACCCTGATGTTTGAAGGTGTCCCGGGGCATCCCGATGCAGGCAGGTTCTGGCATATCTGCGAAAAGCACCGGGTAAATCAGTTCTATACGGCACCAACGGCCATCCGAGCTCTGATGGCTGCCGGTTGGCATGAGCCGGAAAAATACGATCTGAGTTATCTCAAGGTCATCGGTTCTGTGGGTGAGCCCATCAATGAAGAAGCCTGGCATTGGTACGATGAAAAAGTAGGCCGCGGTCATGCTCCCATAGTCGATACATGGTGGCAAACAGAAACCGGTGGCATCATGATAACCCCATTGCCTGGTATTACGGACACCAAACCCTGTTTTGCATCGTACCCTTTACCCGGCATTCAGCCGTGCCTGCTGGATTCCAATGGCGAAGAACTACATGGCAATGATGTGGAAGGGCTACTTTGTATCAAGTTTCCCTGGCCGTCTATATTGCGGACAACTTATGGTGACCACGAACGATGCCGTACCAATTATTTTGCTGCCTTTAAACATATGTACTTTACCGGTGATGGCGCAAAAAGGGATGCTGACGGGCGTTACCGGATTATAGGCCGGGTTGATGATGTGATCAATGTATCGGGACACCGGATCGGAACTGCCGAAGTGGAAGATGCAATTGACCAACATTCGGGCGTCGTGGAGTCAGCGGTTGTAGGCTATCCGCACGATATTAAAGGGCAGGGTATATATGCCTATGTCAAACCACACCATGAAGTCGTAGATGCCGATCATTTCAGAAGAGAAATATTAGCCGTGGTGACAAAAGAAATAGGTCCGATTGCAAAACCGGACATGATACAATTTGTCACACAACTCCCCAAGACCCGCTCCGGGAAAATAATGCGGCGAATTTTAAGAAAAATAGCCGAAGGGCAAACAGATCAGCTGGGAGATATCTCTACACTGCTCAACCCGGAGTGTGTAGAGGAGCTGAAAGCCGGTGCCCTGGTGTAAAACTTTTTCGTGTGGCTGGTTAATATCGGATGATGCCGGCAGCTATATTTACAATCAAAATTGTGTAACAGCAAAATTATTTCAGATACAACACGTTTTAAACCCAAGTACATGATAAAATGCATTTCGGCATAAACTGATTTTTGCCTTAGCGGGTATTAATAAGTTTGTAAGGGCGGAAAAAACAAAATACTTATAACAGATATCTTCAGAGACAGGTCGAGATGCGTTGAATTATACCATTCTGTGATAAAAAAGGAAGTTTCGTTCCTCTTCTTTTGTGCTGAGATTTGGATTGAGGGCGCTAAAGGGCATTACCAAACCGTTTTTCATCAAAATATTGATTTCGCCTGAGGTGGTATCGTATGGATATATCACTTCTTTTTTTTCTGTAAAAAAGTAAGCCGCTTCATCCTCAGTGAGTGCGTATTTTTCCTGAAAAACACGTCTGTTTTTGATAAATTCTTCGTAAGCGGCTTCAGATTTAATGGCCACTTTAAGCAGTTTTCTGTCCAACAGGGTCTGGCACAGGTTCCGCATCACAAAATCTTTATGCAGGACAGATTTTTTAATCATCCACAAGATGTCCATATCGTCCAGTAAAACAAAGTTTTGTAGAAAATCAGGCTGTTCGATGATATTGTGGTTGCTTTCTGCGGTCTTTAAAAAATAATTGAGTTCTTCCGATGACGGAATTTCCATATTGTGGTGTGAAAGGAACCTTGCTCTTTTTAAGATCGAGATCAACATTACTTCGGCCGCAATCACTGTTTTATGCAGGTATACCTGCCAGTACATCAGTCTTCTGGCCATTAAAAACTTCTCAATGGAGTAGATGCCTTTTTCTTCAATAACCAGTTGGTCGTCCACGACACACATCATGGTAATTATTCGGTCATACCCAATAATACCTTCCGCCACACCCGAAAAAAAACTATCCCTTGTCAGGTAGTCCATCCTGTCCACATCAATCTGGCCGGACACCAGCTGGTGCAGAAAGGGTCTATGGTATTCACCTTTAAAAATTTTAATGGCCATGCTGAAATCGGCGTCCAGTTCCTCTCCGATGCGTGCGATCAGTTTCAGTGAAATTTTTTCGTGATGGACATCTGCCAGAGCATGTTCCAAAGCATGTGAAAAAGGTCCATGGCCGATGTCGTGGAGGAGGATGGCGATGCAGCCGGCTTCATATTCTTCCTCCGAAATGACAATACCTTTTGATTTGATGGTATCCAGGGCCCGCGTCATTAAATGGAGGGCTCCCAGAGCGTGTTGAAATCTGGTATGAAGGGCACCGGGATAGACGTAATGGGAGAGGGCTTGCTGTGAAATCCGCCTCAGACGCTGAAAATAGGGGTGATCAATAATCCGGTACAAAATATCGTGATTAAACCTAATCAGGCCATAGATCGGGTCATTGAATATTTTCTTTTTGTTCATGATGCAAAAATATATTATAATTCCGAACGTTATACTATTCAGTTCTGTTAACCCTATAATAATTGGCAGCAGATGCTGGCTAATTGTCGAATTCCGATTTAGAATAAAAAAATAATATGAGTGATAAAATTAAGATTTTGTGGGCGGATGATGAAATAGACCTGCTCAAGCCGCAATTGTTTTTTCTTGAAAAAAAGGGCTATGATGTGGTAACGGTCAGCAATGGTCACGATGCGCTGGATGTACTGGAAGAAGACAGTGATATTGATATTGTATTTTTGGACGAAAGTATGCCCGGGCTTACCGGCCTGGAGACCCTGGCGCGAATCAAAGTGAACCGGCCCAACATACCCATTGTCATGATCACCAAAAATGAGGCAGAGAACATTATGGAAGAAGCCATAGGTTCGCAGATTGACGATTACCTGATTAAACCGGTAAATCCGAATCAGATCTTGCTGACGCTCAAAAAGATAGTGGATAATAAGCGATTGATATCAGAAAAGACGGCTACAGATTATCAGCAGGAATTCAGAAACATCGCCATGGATATCAACAGTGGTCCGGATTTTAAGGAATGGGTTGGTATATATAAGCGTATTATTGCCTGGGAACTTCGACTGGATGATAGCAATAACAGCCAGATGAAAGAAATTCTCAACATGCAGAAAGAAGAAGCGAACAAGGAATTTTTTAAATATGTATCCAGAAACTATCTGGAATGGATAAAAAAATCGTCGGGACCGAGAACATCACCGGACCTGATGAAAGATAAGGTATTGCCTTTATTATCTACCGGCAAGCCGACCATCATGATCCTTATGGATAATCTGCGATTTGATCAGTGGAAGGTCATTGAGCCTATCGTGACAGAATTATTCCGGATAGAAGAAGAAGACTTTTTCTATTCCATATTGCCTACTGCCACACAATACAGCCGGAATGCCATATTTTCCGGTTTAATGCCGTCTGAGATTCAAAAACGATTTCCGGATGGCTGGCTAAATGACAATGAGGAAGGCGGCAAAAATTTAAAAGAGGGAGAATTTATGGCCGATCAGATAAAAAGGATTGTAAAAAGGGAAATAAAATCGGAGTATGTAAAAGTAACCAACGTACAAAGCGCCCGCCAATTGCAGGACAATGCATTAAATTATATAAACAATGATTTCACTGCCATAGTGTATAATTTTATAGATATGCTGTCCCATTCCAGAACAGAAATGGAAGTATTAAAAGAACTGGCGGGAGATGAAAAGGCCTACCGGTCTCTGACCAAGTCATGGTTTCTCAATTCGCCATTGTGGGCAACCATGCAAAAACTGGCAGAAAGGGATGTGCAGGTCATTATCACAACAGATCACGGTACTATACGGGTAAAAAATGCGTCAAAAGTCATCGGAGACCGTGAAACCACGACCAACCTGCGGTACAAGGTGGGAAGAAATCTTCAATACGACCGAAAGGATGTGCTGGAAATCAGAAATCCACTGGAGGCAGGACTTCCCAGCCCCAACATGAGCAGCACATTTATATTTGCCAAAGAAGATTTGTTTTTTCTTTATCCCAATAATTTTACTTATTTTAATAATTTTTTCAGAGACACTTTTCAACATGGCGGCATATCCATGGAGGAGATGATTTGTCCGGTTATAAAACTCGTTCCAAAAACAAAATAATAATTAAGTAAAATGGACAGGCATTTTTGTGAAGACTTATTGCAGAAGCACATACAAACCCGCGAAGTGCCTTCCGCGTCGATGATTCTTGGGTGGGTAAATACGCTGCTTGAAGTACTATTCCCGGAGGTCACAGACAAAAGGTTGGCTTCGGTCTGGGAAATAAAAAATGCTTTTGCAAAACTGGAAATAGAATTAAAAACGCTGTTATATTATACGAAATCCTGCGATCATCTGCTTCACGACGCCATAGCGGTCCGGTTTTTTGATGCGATCCCGCTGATGTATGACCGCCTGCAATTAGATGTTCAGGCTATTGTGGATGGTGATCCTGCTGCCCGGTCCTCTTTTGAAGTCATCCGAAGTTATCCCGGTTTTTTTGCCGTATTTATATACCGGGTTGCGCATCAGCTGCATGTGGAGGGTGTTCCTCTGCTGCCCAGGATACTGAGTGAATTTGCGCATTCTAAAACGGGTATTGACATACATCCTGCTGCAGAGATAGGTATTTCATTTTTTATTGATCATGGAACAGGTGTTGTAGTTGGCGAGACAGCCAAAATCGGCGACCGGGTCAAAATTTATCAGGGAGTTACGCTGGGTGCACTGAGTATTCATAAAAAGCAGGCAGGAATAAAAAGACACCCGACGGTGGAAGATGATGTGGTCATATATTCGGGCGCCACCATTCTGGGAGGAGACACAGTCGTTGGCAAAGGAAGTATTATTGGTGGAAATGTGTGGCTGACCGTTTCGGTGCCACCCGGAACAAAAGTATACCACAATGCAGACAACAGGATGGTTGAAAATTTAATACAGGAGCAAAACTCATGAGCAGCATCCTTGATTTAGTCGGGAAGACCCCCCTGGTGAAATTGGTTCATTTAAATAAAAATCCACATGTCCATATATATGCCAAGCTGGAAGGACAAAATCCGGGGGGCAGTGTAAAAGACAGGGCTGCATTAAATATGATACGCTCTGCCGTGGAAAGGGGCGAAATCGGCAAGGGGAGCAGGCTGATCGAAGCCACAAGTGGCAATACAGGCATTGCTTTAGCGATGATAGCCGGTAGTTATGGAATTTCAGTAGAATTGGTCATGCCTTCCGGCAGCACAGTTGAAAGAATGCAAACCATGATGGCTTATGGCGCTACTGTCACACAGCTGGAGAGCATAGAGGCTTGTCGTGATTATGCAGAAGATAAAGCAAAAAATAAAGGTTACTTTATTTTGGATCAGTTTTCCAATAAAGATAATTTTCTGGCGCATTATAAAACCACCGGTCCCGAAATCTGGCGGGATACAAATCATCAGGTGACGCATTTTGTTAGTGCTATGGGTACAACCGGGACAATTATGGGCACATCCATGTATCTGAAAGAAAAAAATCAAGCCATTCAGATTGTGGGATGCCAGCCCACGGAGGGGTCATCCATTCCGGGAATCAGACGATGGCCGGAGGAATATGTGCCCAAAATATTTGACAGTTCGAGGGTCGATCGGGTTATTGATGTTTCAGAAGAAGGGGCTTCTACCATGGCAAAACTACTGGCGCGGGAAGAAGGTATTTTTGTGGGTATGAGTTCCGGCGGAGCCGCTGCTGCTGCTTTGCGTCTGAGTTCAGAAATCGAGCATGGCGTCATTGTATTTATATGCTGTGACCGGGGCGACAGGTATCTGAGCAGTCCATTGTTTGGTTAATCTAAATTGAAGCCGCACAGGAATTATTTTAAAAAACAAGCTTCAACATTTTTTCCAGGGTTCTCTTTTTTACTGTTACAAAATGCCATCGTACAGAATATAAATGCGGATAAAGCCCGGATGATTTGCTACTTTGTCCGGCCGATTCTCTCCCATAAAAAAGCAGACATTAAAACCATAAAGGTTCATCATCGCCCGGGGCACCGTGGTAATTTAAGGTAATTTCCTCTCCGGCACTTATATCTTTAATGGCCACAATGTCAATGGTATCATTTTCAAAATCCAGAATAAAGTTGGCGTTGGGGTGAATTTCATGGTTGTACAGGCTTCCAAAACCAAGGGCTATGGCGCATTCATCCATCTTTTCGCCCCATAAGAAGTAATAATCGTGTAAAATGGTTTTATGAATTACGGGCAATTCGGATTTAGGAATCGGGATGACCGGGCAGATTTCAATGACATCGCCTTCCCGGATATCGATGGCTGTAAAAACGCCTCTTCCTCTTTCGTTTGAAAATGTCACATAAAGACCCGGAATTCTATTCATCTTAACTTTTTTTAGTGATGTAAACACCAATCAGGATGGTGGCCATGCCGGAAATATGAAGGAATGAAATCGTTTCTCCGTCGGCTATGCCCCAAAAAATAGCAATTACAGGCATGAGATAGGTTACGGTACTGGCAAAAATTGCACTGGTTCTCTGAACCAGATTATAAAATACAATGCTTGCCAGGACTGTACCCATCAGGGAAAGTAAAGCAACTGCACCCAGTGCGTATGGCGCATCTGGATTTGTTACCAATACCTCTTTAAAATCAGAAAAAAGAAGATAGATCAATGCCGGCGGTCCTATTAAAAAAAAGGACATGCTGCTGATGATGATCGGTTTTGTATTTCCGAAAAAAGCCTGAACCATGTTTACGCTGGATGCATAACAAATAGTAGCTACAACGATCAGGATACCAAACAGGGGATTGCCCCCTAACGTATCTTTTGAACCGAGTAAAATCAATGAAGTGGCACCTAAAAACCCAAGCATTACACCAATCAGTTTCAGTCTGTTAAAGCTGAGTTTAAAAATAAATATGCCGATGACCAACGTCCAAATCGGTGTGAGGCTATTGAGTAAACCTGCCACAGAGCTGCTGATTTGGGTTTGGGCAAAGAAAAAAAGAAAGGCAGGAATACCGCTTCCCGTTAGTCCAACCGCAATAAACCGAAGCCATTGGTTCCAATTAATTTCATGTCTGTGCCAGTAAACTAAAGGAGAAAAGGCAATAGCAGAAATTCCCAATCTCAAACAAGCCAGTTGAACCGGATGAAAGGCTACCAGTGATTTTTTAATCAAGATAAACGAACAACCCCAAATGATACTCAGCACGAGCATCATGATCCAGGAGGTATTATCGATGGCTGTTTTTTTATTCATAACTGTAAATCGGCCACAAAAAACACATTTTTTCGGTTAAAATTGAATAATAGATCCGGAAATGGGGTTGAAAGGCTTGTTTGATTGTATATATTTCAATTTACTGAAGGGTGTCTAAAAGTCCGGGTGAATAGCCGGGGGTTAGCAGGACATATTCAGGCGCATCTGGCAAAAGGCATGATATGGCTTTGAATAATAAGAAAAAGCGGACCAGAGCGACAATCCTGGCGAAAATAACCGTATCCGGCGATCACTATATCCGGCATTTGCCTCTCCGGTTTCGCTGATCAGGTTCAAATAGCGAAACAGTTGATAAAAATAAACCTGATCTTTCCGGAAATTTTCAGGTTTTACAACCCCTTTAGCCGGCATGTCGCGTCAACAAATCAATAAAAATAAATATTCAATCTTTAAGTAATTAGTTTAATAAATACAGCTTATGAACACCCTGAAACGCACTGAATTTTTAGATTAAGGTGAATCACAAAATTATTATTGGTAATAATTGATAAATCATAAAAAAAAGAAAATCAAAAATTGTTTAAATACTTCATTATAAAAGAATTAAACTTATCTTTGTGGCGATTTTCAAAAACAGCTAATTTTACTTTAAAATATATTCAGAATCATGGCTAATATTGGGCACATCAAACAAATCATCGGACCAGTTGTGGACGTAAGTTTTGCCGGTGAAAACAGCAAATTACCTGAAATCCTAAACGCATTATCCATTAAAAGGCAAAATGGTGAAGTACTGATACTTGAAGTACAGCAGCACCTGGGAGAGGACAGTGTAAGGGCAGTATCTATGGACTCAACAGACGGACTTACGAGAGGAATGGAAGTGGAAGACCTGGACACTCAAATATCCATGCCTGTTGGTGACCAGATAAAAGGTCGTGTTTTCAACGTAGTCGGGGACCCGATTGATGGTCTGGGTGCATTGGACAGGAGTAAAACCTACAGCATTCACAACAAACCACCACGTTTTGAGGATTTGTCTACAGAAAAGGAAGTACTCTATACGGGAATTAAGGTAATTGACCTGATAGAGCCGTATTCCAAAGGAGGTAAAATTGGATTATTCGGGGGCGCCGGTGTAGGAAAAACAGTTTTGATCCAGGAGTTGATCAATAATATAGCCAAAGGATATGATGGTATTTCCGTATTTGCCGGTGTCGGAGAGCGTACCCGGGAAGGAAATGACCTGTTGAGAGAGATGCTTGAATCAGGCATTATTAATTATGGTGCGGATTTTATGCACTCCATGGAAGAAGGCGGATGGGATTTAAGTAAAGTAAAAAAAGAAAGCCTTAAAGAATCGAAAGCTACGTTTGTGTTTGGACAGATGAATGAGCCTCCCGGAGCGAGAGCGCGGGTAGCTTTATCCGGACTTACCCTGGCAGAGTACTACAGAGATGGTGACTTGAGTGATCCAAACGGAGGAAAAGACATATTATTTTTTATTGACAATATATTCCGATTTACTCAGGCGGGTTCTGAGGTATCGGCTCTGCTTGGGCGTATGCCTTCGGCAGTGGGATACCAGCCGACGCTTGCTACTGAAATGGGTCTGATGCAGGAGCGGATCACCTCTACAAAAAGAGGATCTATTACATCTGTTCAGGCTGTATATGTGCCTGCCGATGACCTTACTGACCCGGCACCGGCAACTACGTTTGCCCACCTGGATGCAACCACAGTATTAAGCAGAAAAATTGCGTCTTTAGGTATTTACCCTGCCGTGGACCCACTGGATTCCACATCGAGAATTCTGGACCCGGCCATTATCGGAGACGAGCATTATAATTGTGCGCAGAGAGTAAAAATGATACTTCAGCGGTACAATGAATTACAGGATATTATTGCCATTCTTGGAATGGAAGAGTTATCAGAAGAAGATAAAATGGTGGTATTCCGTGCCAGAAAAGTTCAGAGATTTTTATCACAACCTTTCCACGTTGCGGAGCAGTTTACAGGAATTCCGGGAGTATTGGTTCCTATTGAGGAAACCATCAAGGGATTCAACATGATTATGGACGGAGCGCTGGACAAATATCCGGAAGCGGCTTTCAACCTGAAGGGTAAAATAGAAGAAGTGGTGGTTGCGGGAGAGAAAATGCTGGCTGACGCTGAAGCGAATGCCTAATCCTGAAAATTTTTATTTCACCATTAACGATTTAAAAGTATGAACCTTATAGTTTTGACTCCGGAGAAGGAGATTTATCAGGGCGAAATTACATCGGTGAAAGTACCGGGTATCAGCGGGCAGTTTGAAATATTAAACAACCACGCGCCTATAGTTGCTGCCCTGGGACAAGGGGATGTACGGGTGATCGATACCAAAGGTGAAAAGTTGATTTTTAAAATTAAAAAAGGATTTGTAGAGGTGCTCAAAAATGAAGTATCGCTATTAGTACAAAATATTAAAGAATAAATACCAGTTATTCAGATTAAATAAAAAGCCGGGCTACTTCCAATGTTGTCCGGCTTTTTGTTTTAATAAAGCTACTTTGGGTTAAAAAACAAATTTTATTAAATGGGGATTTGTTGCCTAAGATTTGATCAGGACATTAGTTGCTTCAAACTATAATGGCAGTCCATCGCCGTTGTTCTTTACGAACACCGGGAAGATAATACCTTATATTTAAGTTGCCCGGTACGAAGTTCTGATATAAAAATTGGTTTAAAATAGTGTGCTCCACCATTTATATAAATATATTTGACTTTTATAACAAAATTAATTGCCTCACAAAAACAATTTCAAGTACCATGAACAAAACCAAAACTTTCAGACTATGGTCTCTTCTATTAACCGGAGTTTTCATTTCCCTTATTTTTTCAGGTTGTGCTTCCTTAACCGGTTATCAGGACGGTCGTTCTATCGGGGAAGGAAACGGTGAAGCCATGGTTTCACTTAATTTTTCTCAAAGTCCATCATTTGGTGATCTGGAAGATTCAACAGGCATAGACTATATTCCACGATTTGCCTTTCCAAATATAGAGATCGGCGGACGTTACGGGGCTACTGAAAAACTGGATGTCACCTTGCGTATGAATACCAATTTAAACATAAGTGCCGGTGCAAAATATCAGTTGGTCGGCGATCGCATGTCCGGTTTTGCGTTAGGTCTAGGCGCAGAATTAGGTACATTTGGTTTGATTACCGCATTATGGAATGTTCAGATCCCTGCCTATATGAGTTTTCACCCGAATGACAGATTTGCTTTTTATGCTTCTCCCCGGTACATTTATCAATTCAGCACCATTGGTGGTGTTGAGGGTTGGAATTACATAGGTGGAAATATTGGCGTCTTGTTTGGATCAAAACACAAATTTGGAATTGATGCCGGCTTTTATAAAGTGGGGGCTACCGGTGTTGAAAAAATCGGTTTAACCTCCATCGGTATCGGCGGGAAGTTTGTATTTGGCGATAATGATGCCGGTTATGCCAAGCCTGGATCAAAAAAGAAAAGAAAACAATAATTCTATCGGTCTTAAGAATTGAGTCACGGATAAAACAAACATCTGGAAATTTATCCCCAACTACAGCGGCTTAAAATACAGGTCGTATTGCTTTTTGGAAACAAGTGATTCCTAAATCGCAGTTGCCATAAAAAACTGTCCGGTTTATATAGTTGACCTGAAATAAACGGACATGCCTTCAAACAAAAAAGGCCTGAACTATTTAACATGTTCGGGCCTTTTTTGTCTGTAATCATGAAATATTCCAATAGATTATGGATTTTTCCCGGATCCATTGATGATAGAAACAAATGCCGTTTCTCCCTTTTTCAGGTTTGATTGAAACTCGATACTTTTATCTCCTTCCAAAACAATCATTGCCGTATTTGGAGCGGTTGTGCCTTCATTTAAAGCTTCAATTTTAAAAACGTTTTTATCTTTTTCCAGTTTAACTTCTATCTTTCTTTTATTTTTTGTCACTGTATAATTGGAAAGTATCACTACATTATTGTGGTACAAATTAATGAGGTCACCATCTTCAATGCCGCTATCCCATATTTCAAAAGACACCTGTTCGGAATTATTAAAGACATTCAGATTTTGGGCTGTGGTTAACTGATTGGTCTGAAGGCTGTCAAAAATCTGAATGGGGTTGTATTTCTTTTTTGTTTGCTCATCCAGTTCTTTTGACTTCTGGATCCGTTTATTGGCTTTCACCAGCAATGAATTAACCGTTCCGGAACTGACCAAACTCAACGTTCCATCGATGCATTTACTTTTATTTTTAAACAAGCCTTTAAAACTGCCGTCCATTTTTGGTTTGGAAGTGTTGAGCTTTACTTTTCCTTCAAAATTAACAAAACAAAATAAGTCATCCGAAATAGGGGATTTTGTATAAACAATATCTTTTTCTTTAAAGGTTAGGATCTTTTTTTGGGCATCATATGTGCCTTCTACCACATTTTTAGTTTCATGGTTCCCGGTGATATCGGTTACGGAGTAGCCTTTAATTTTACCTGCATTTTCAGTAAAAATTAATCTGTAAGAGATGGCGGCTTCGTCTTTCCCATTTAATTTCAATACTCCGTAAAATTCATAGTTCTGGCTGCACAGTTGTGTAATAAAAAAAAAACAGAAGGAAAATAATAAATTTAATTTCATCATATTTTTAGTAATTAACAATTTATTGTAATTTGCCTCAAATTTACAACTTATTAATTTATGAAAACAAAAATTTTTATCGTTCTGATTGCACTTATCAGTGCTACAAATTTGGGTATTGCTTCATTCCCTGTTCAAAAACAAGAAGCTACAAAAACTAATGTTACTGTTTCTGCAGACCAGAATGTAACATCAGTAGAATCTACGAAAGTAGTTCAAACCAAAAAAGAAGTTGCAGCGGAGTACGTTTCTCCTGCAGCGGGTGGAGAAAAAAGCCAGTTGATTGCGCTTTTACTCGTTATTTTTGTGGGTGGACTGGGTATTCACCGATTTTATTTGGGCTATACCTGGCAAGGAGTAGTTCAATTATTAACCTTAGGAGGATGTGGTATCTGGGCATTAATTGACCTGATCAGAATCATTACAGGTGATTTGAAACCTAAAAATGGAGAATACAAAGACAAACTTTAAAAGTAATGTTGTCTTTTAGAAAAGTATTTTTCTACATTTTTAATTCAATTATTGTTGTTTCGCCGTTCGTACTTTTGTTTTTGCCTGTTGACTTTTTTGATAATGGAGAATCCCTTTGTTTATCACAACAGCTGGCAGGTATGGAGTGCTACGGATGCGGAATGACAAGAGCAGTCATGCATTTAATTCATTTTGATTTTTCTGGAGCCTGGCACTTTAATAAACTTTCGTTCATAGTAACCCCGATGCTTTTTCCTTTATGGTTAAAATCGCTTTATGGATTGATGGATAAAAAATTGCCCGGATTCTTAGATAAGATGATGTAATAAGAAAAGACGACTCCGGTCGTCTTTTTTTATTTATATGGCTTCTATTTAGAATAAAACTGCTGAACCACATTAAAACTATAGTATTGAAGTTGCTTTTAACTTAAAGATATTATTGTGAGCCTTTTCTGCCATTTATATTTTAAATGTATTTCAATACGGGTGAACCGGGAAAATATACGTTTAAAATAATAATTTGCTGCTCCGGTGAGAATTCTATATCATATAAAATTAAAAGATTATATTTGTCTTTTATTAACCAAAAAATATAATGAAAATGAAAACAAAATTTTTCTCCATCATTTTGATGATGTTCTTTTTTGCATCAGTGAGTCAGGCTCAGGAATACAAAACAGCTATAGGATTAAGGTTAGGGTCACCTCTTTCAGTATCGTATAAAACTTTTGTTTCTGAAAAAGGAGCGTTTGAAGGTGTTGCCGGATTCAGAAGTTTTTCAGGTTATTCCTGGTTTAATGTTGGTGCCTATTATCAGATTCACAACCCTATTCAATCGGTAAGTGGATTGCAATGGTACTATGGTGCCGGAGCCAATGTTTATTTCTGGTCATATGATGCAGGATTTGTCGGAGACGGATCTACATCAATAGGTATTTCCGGAGTTTTGGGTTTAGACTATAAATTTGCTGATATTCCATTAAATGTCAGTGTGGACTGGATACCTACTTTTTTCCTTAATGGATATGGTAACGGTTTCGCCGGAGGATATGGAGCATTAGCTGCAAGATATACGCTGAAATAAATTACATTCGGTAAGTAATAAAAAAGGGTGAAAGTGCAGTGCGCTTTCACCCTTTTTTTTATTTGATAATGACGTCACCATATTTTGAGGAAATAAGAATTAGCGCCGAAGTTTTTTCGCTAAACTTATACCCTTTAATAATTTTAGTATTGCTGTCTGTATTTTTATTCTTTTGCACAAAATCTGAACCCAGGTCGGCATCAAAATATTTTCCTGATATCTCAATCTTAGCGGGAACTGAGCCGTAAATTTTAACCGGAGCATAACTTGTATTTACAGTTATATTTTTAAACCCTGTTTTGAGGTTTTCAACAACCAGGCTGCCATAACTAATTTCAGAAGTCAGTGTATTGCCCAGCATTTCAATTTCGATGCCGGTGTATTTTGTATTCAGCGTCGCTGTGCCTACAGACCCGATCTGAATATCGTCGTAGGATCCGGTTAAGGTGAGCGTGTTAACTTTTCCAAATTTATATCCATCGTATTTACTGGATGCATTTACGCTGCCGGCATTATCCAGATGCACTTTGGAGTATTTGCTGGTTAAAATGACCACTCCTGCTGAGGTACCTCTGTAATCAGAATAAGCCATATTGCCGCTTAAGTTATGGACTTCGCCCACGGTTGCTTTTCCGTATGATATATCTACCAGAAGATCGTTGGCAATATTTCTGGCTTCGAGATTACCATATTTTAAGTTAATACTGGTTTTCCCTTTCAGGTCAGGGAGGTATATGTTGCCGTATTTATTTTCAATAATTGAAGGCATATCTACTGGCATAAAAACTTCATAATTGATTTCAATATTTACATTTGATCCGCCATTCCACCATCCGGTCCACCACGACGAAGATGATGATGTAATTTCCGTAACAGCCACTATGTTATTTCCGCTTTTATTCATTTCTACGGAAATTTCTTTCATTTTTTCCTCTGCTTTGCTTTTGGAACCTGCCTTTACTGTAACGGTAGCCTCAATTTTAACCGCTGCTTTATCCCACGTTTTTACTTCGATTTTACCATACCTGTTGCTTAATTCCACTAATGTGTTTTTGTCTGAACTAAATTCTTTGCTGAAGATTTTTTTTAATTCGACATCCGATTCATGGCCTGCAGTTAAAGAAACCCACATGCCCATCATTAAAATAATACTTAGACTCCATTTATAAGGAAAGGCTCTCTTTATCATGTTGTAACTGGTTTTGTTTGTTTAAAATACTTTCTAAAATTTCTATTTTTGTTTTTTGGTTTTTAATCATGGCATCAATCAGTAACTGGCTGTTGGAGTAATCCGACCTGATCATTTCCTCTTTCAGCTGCTGATAAATCTGGTCAAGTTGCTTAAGATCTGCTGAAACATTTTTTTTGGTTGCGGTGTCCCTGACTTCGTTAAATTTCAGGCTAACCTGCATTTTATAATATGCTTCTGCGTCTTTTAACTGCAATAATTCCGGGGTTGTGGCATAATTCATTTGTGGCTGGCTCCATTGCTGCATATTTAGTCCAATCAAAATGCCAACGCCAAGTATCAGAACAATACCTGCTGCAATTTTAAACAACCTCATCTGAAATAGGGTATGGTCCTTTTGTTTGTCCAATTTATTTTCAATAGAAAGCCAGATGCTTCTATCCGGTGTTTTATTGTCAAATCCTGCTCTGTTTTGTAATATAAATTCTTCTAATCTATCCTTTTTCATTTGTTTTAAGATTTATAAATCGAGTGAATGTCACCGCTTGATTTTAATATATCGTGTAATTTGGTTTTTGCTCTGCTGTATTGCGATTTTGAGGTAGATTCCGATATGTTTAGTATTTCAGCTATTTCCCCGTGATCATATCCCTCCAGCGTGTACAGATTAAAGATCATTCTGTATCCATCCGGCAACATTTCGATGGCCCTGATTACCACTTCGAGATTATATTCTGTATCCTCTGAACTTACTTCATCTTCCCTGTCCTGTATATTATCCACAGAAACAATATCCACTTTTAATTTTCGGATATGGTTTATGCAGTTATTAATCACGATCCTTTTGATCCATGCACCGAGTGTTGATTCGTATCTGAACATTTTAATTTTAGTAAATACATCAACAAAGGCATTCTGGAGTACATCTTCAGCTTCACTTTGGTCGTTTAACATCCTCAGACATATATTATACATCGATTTACTATACTTTTTGTACAGGAGGTATTGTGCATCTCTTTTTCCCAGGATACAGTTTTCGACCAATGTTTTATCGTCCGGATGGAAAGTCAAGTAATTAATCGTTTTGCATAATAATGACACCAAAGGGAAGACAATGGTTGCACGGTGTGGAAAGAAATTAAAAATAATTTATAATGGTCAGGACAACAAGAGTACGCTTATATAATTCCTTCCTTTATAATGTCATGCAAATGAATCATGCCTTTATACCGCATGCCTTCGGTAACGACAAGCTGTGAAATGCTGTGTTTGCGCATCATAGTCAGGGCGTCAACTGCCAAACAATCGTGGGCAATCGTTTTGGGGTTACGGCTCATGATATCATTTGCCTGAAGATGGGCAAAAGAATGCCCTGATTCAAGCATTCTTCTTAAATCACCATCTGTGACTATACCAATCAAGTTTTCATTATCGTCGACCACTGCTGTTGCCCCCAGTCTTTTGGAGGAAATCTCCAGAATGATTGTTCTGATGTGATCCTGACTATATACCCTGGGTTTTTCGTTTTGGGCTATAAGATCGCTCACTTTAAGATATAATTGTTTGCCCAGGCTGCCGCCGGGGTGAAAACGGGCAAACTGATCCTGAGAAAAGCCCCTCAAAGATAATAATGCCACGGCCAGCGCATCACCCATGGCCATTTGCAGCGTAGTGCTGGTTGTGGGGGCCAGATTATTCGGATCTGCCTCCTGGGTCACCGGTAGTACCATTTTGAAATCGGCCTGGGCAGCCAGATAGGATGTTTGATTGCTAACCAATGCAATCAGTTTATTTCCAAAACCTTTAATTAATGGAACAAGCACTTTAATTTCAGGGGTGTCGCCACTTTTTGAAATACAAAGAACAATGTCACCTTCCCCTATCATGCCCAAATCGCCATGGATTGCATCAGCAGCATGCATAAAAACAGCATTTGTGCCGGTGGAATTGAAAGTGGCAACCACTTTTTGGGCTACAATAGCACTTTTGCCAATTCCCGTTACGATGAGCCGGGCATTTGTCTGGAATATCAAATGTACAGCATGGCACATTTCATCGGTAATATGACCTGTAAGATGATTCAGCGCTGTGGCTTCAATCCTTAAGGTGTTTTCGATTTTTTCTTTTATTTCGTGCAGTAAAATTGAATTCAAAATTGTATTTTTGGCAGCCAAAAAAAAAAGGAGTATTCCTAAAGAAGCCCAAATTTACAAAAAAAGGCAAATTAAATGATTGATGTCAATCTTAAAATGATTTTTGGTCATTTGATTTGGTGATGTGGTAAATTTGTTTTAATTTTATGAAATTTCGTGTACCATCAGGATTTTAAAAAAGCTGTGGTTTACCATAATACCGCAGTGTAATTAAGTCACTGAAAATTTGAAATTCTTTCAATAGTACAATTTATAAAAATATAAAAGTCAGTAAATATAAACATGGTTTACACCGAACAGGATATAAATGTATCGTTAAAAAAATACTTTGGTTTTGAATCATTCAAAGGAGAACAGAAGAAAATCGTAAAAAGTGTACTCGACAAACGGAATACTTTTGTAATTATGCCTACGGGCGGTGGCAAATCACTTTGCTATCAGTTACCGGCTATGATGATGGAAGGCACTGCAATTATTATTTCCCCACTTATTGCCCTGATGAAAAATCAGGTAGATTCCATCAGGGGGTACAGTCAGGAAGATAACATTGCCAGTTTTCTGAATTCATCACTGAATAAAACTCAAATGAATGAAGTAAAAAATGAAATTGTTACAGGCAAGACAAAAATGTTGTTTATTGCCCCTGAAACACTCACCAAAGATGAAAACATTGAATTTTTTCAAAAAACGAATATTTCATTTGTTGCGGTAGACGAAGCACATTGTATTTCAGAATGGGGACATGATTTCAGACCGGAATACCGCAGAATCAGAACTATGATTTCTGCCATTGGGGAGGATATTCCAATCATTGCCCTGACGGCTACAGCTACCCCAAAAGTACAAACAGATATAGTAAAAAGTTTGGAAATGGAAGATCCGAACATTTTTATATCTTCTTTCAACCGGGATAACTTGTATTATGAGATCCGACCAAAAGTAAATAAGGACAATACCATTAAAAGTATCATTCAATTTATCAAAACCTCTAAAGGAAAATCAGGTATTATATACGTGCAGTCGCGTAAGTCGACAGAAGAAATTGCTAAAGTTCTCAATGTAAACGGTATCATTGCGGCTGCCTATCATGCCGGCCTGGATGCAAAAACAAGAACGCAGGTCCAGGATGATTTTTTAATGGAGGAAGTAGAGGTTATTGTTGCTACTATTGCCTTTGGTATGGGTATTGACAAACCGGACGTCCGATTTGTGATTCATTACGATATACCCAAAAGTATCGAAAATTATTATCAGGAGACAGGGCGCGGTGGCAGAGATGGGCTTAAAGGTGATTGTCTGGCCTTTTATTCGTATAAAGACATATTAAAACTTGAAAAATTTCTTCGGGACAAACCTGTAGCCGAACGCGAGTTGAGTGCCCAGTTGATGGACGAGGTGATTGCCTATGCTGAAACCAACACATGTCGCCGAAAGTTTCTTTTGCACTATTTTGGAGAAGAATACGATGACAGCAAGTGTTCCGGAATGTGTGATAATTGCAAGTATCCTAAACAAAAAGAAGAAGTAAAGGATCAGATGAAGCTTGCCTTGCAGGTGGTAGAGCAGTTAAATGAAAATTACACTGTAAAAATTCTGGTAGAATTTGTGATTGGAAAAACTTCAAAGGAAATGAAAGATTTCAAATTCGACAAGCTACCTTTATTTGGGGCGGGTGCTTCAAAAGACGAATTATTCTGGCACACCATTTTCAGGCAGGCTATATTGCATGATTTACTTTATAAGGAAATTGAACAATACGGGATTTTAAAAATCACCGATGAGGGCAAAAAGTTTATCAAACATCCACAGTCCATCATGATACCTCTGAACCGTGACTTTACAGTAAAGGATGATGGTGATTTTGATATAGGTGGCAGTCAGGGGGCAGCCCTTGATAATATTTTAGTTGAATTGCTTAAAGATCTTCGAAAATCTGAAGCCAAAAAGCTTAAAGTTCAGCCGTGGGTTATCTTTTCAGAGCCGTCGCTTCAGGATATGGCCACGTATTATCCGATCAGCATGGACGATATGTTACAAATCGCGGGAGTAAGTCAGGGCAAAGCGCAGAAGTTTGCCAGGCCATTCATTGAACTGATCAAAAAGTATGTAGAGGAAAATGAAATAGAACGGCCAACCGAGGTCGTCATCAAGCAGGTTGCCAATAAATCAAGAAACAAGGTTACCATCATTCAATCGATCGATAGAAAGATGCCGTTTGATGATATTGCCAGAAATGTGGAGATGACCCATGATGAGTTGTTGTATGAACTCAATAATATTGTTGATGCCGGAACAAAACTTAATATAAATTATTACATCAAGGATAAAGTTGATGAAGAAATCATCGATGAAATTTTCGATTATTTTAAAGGAGCACATACTGATGCCATTGAGGCAGCGATAAGAAAACTGCAGGAGGATGATATCAGTGAGGAAGAAATACTTTTGACCAGAATTAAATTTATGTCTGATATAGCCAATTAACCAATGGTACAAATTATTATTATTAATGGCCCAAACCTTAATTTACTCGGAGTGAGGCAGCCGGAAATTTATGGAACAACATCCTTCGATGATTATTTTATAGAACTGGAATCCTCTTTCCCGGATCTTAATTTGCATTATTATCAATCCAACCACGAAGGTGACCTGATTGATAAAATTCAAGGTGTTGGTTACCGGTATCATGGAATCATCCTGAATGCCGGAGGATTTACACATACATCCATTGCGATAGCGGATGCCCTGCGGGCCATCACGACTCCGGTAGTTGAAGTCCATCTTACCGATATATACAGCCGTGAAACATACAGACATACCAATTATATCAAAGAATCTGCGGTGCACAGTATCATAGGCAAGGGCCTTAACGGATATAAAGAGGCCATTGAATATATCAGAGATACGCTTATTTAAGTCCGATGGATTCACTTTCTGACCAACAATTTAAACAATTTTACCACGAATCATTTGGGCATGTTCGTACATTTATTTTTGCGAAATGTAATGATATGCAACTTGCTGAAGATATAACCCAGGAAGCTTTTGTCCGATTATGGAACAACAGAATAAAGGTACCTCAGGAAAAAGCCAAATCTTTTGTTTTTACGATTTCAAATAACTTGTTTCTGGATCATATTCGCCATCAGAAAGTAAAGTCCAATTATACTTCATCCTTTGAAATCATCCAGGACCATCTGGATCCACATTTTTTACTGGAAATGGAAGAGTTCAGAAATAAACTTGAAATCACCATTCAAAGTATGCCCATAGCGGCCCGGGAAGTTTTTTTGTTAAATAGATTGGAGAAAATGACGTACAATCAAATCGCCGAATCCCTTGGATTAAGTGTGAAAGCAATAGAAAAAAGAATGCAAAAAGCCCTGGAGGCTCTGGCAGAACTTAAAATCCGCAAATTATAACGCTCTACGCAAAATGGGCTAACGACCATGGAAAGCCAGGGGATTAAACCATGGATATATCGATTGGAGTCCGAGAAATCATGTTTTTGAACACATCCTGATTTTGAGATGTTCACTCCCACACAATGTACTTTTGACTAGGCCGGATTTTAATCCAAAATACCATAAACATCTAAGATTCTTGTTGGCAACAGCCCTGCCAGACCACGTTAAAAATAGCCCTCATTTGTATTGGTGATTTTAAGTGATTTCATTATTTAAAATAAATAAATAAAAAAATTAATTATTTTATTAGGGTATTACCTGATAAAACCGTTTAAGGGTTTACAATGAGAAACAGAGAGAATAAATTATCATCTAACAGTCAAATTGTCGCTATCGATCTATTTGGCAAGAACATTTCAGAAAATGAAATGCAGGCAGAATTGCTGTCACAACATCTTTATAAAATGGAGCACATCCAATTGAAAGCTACCAGCATTGAAAAATGCTGGGATGAATTTCAAGCTAAAATTTCACTTAAAACAGAAGTCTGTCATGCCCTGGATTATCATGAGATATAAGCCATGATTGTCTCTTCATCCCCTTCATTCCTGTAAAGGAGGCATAGCCAAAGTGCATTTGATTACATTAGTTTTGGCATCCTGACAATCTTACTATAAAATTAATAACATTTTAATAAAACAAGGCGTGCGTTTTTAGAAACCCATGCCCTTTTTGAAAGTGCATTTCAGTCGATTGTGGAAGGTGCCCTGTCCACAGCGGCAGAGAATCCAGATATACTTCATTTTTAAAGTTTTTCTTGACTGAATTTGGGAAAACAAAATATGCCGTTGGTGTGTAACCTGAAATGTTTGTAAAAAAATAAACGGAAATGCGCTTTAATAATAAAAAAAGGAAATTATCTTTGCGAACAAATGTTCGTTAAAATGATTGATAAATACTTCCACCAATTACAGGTTTCCGGCATTGAAAAAAAGACAAAAGATTGTGTTGCCATTTCGTTTGAAGTTCCGCCCCATCTCAAAGATACCTTTTCATTTAAGGCAGGTCAGTACCTGACTATCAGAAAGACAATTCAGGGAGAAGAATTGAGAAGGTCGTACTCTATTTGTTGTGCCCCGCATGATCAAAACCTAACCGTAGCTGTAAAAAAACTGGAGGGAGGAAGGTTTTCAACCTGGGCAAATGATAGCCTTCAGGTAGGGGATATCCTTGAAGTAATGGCCCCGGCCGGACAGTTTATTTTAAAGGATGTTAATATTAATGAAGTCGTCATCTTTGCCGCAGGAAGTGGAATAACGCCAATTCTGTCGCACATTAATGATTTATTACACCATAATTCAGGTATTTCCATTACTTTATTTTATGGCAATAAAAATTTTGAGTCGATAATTTTCAGAGAAGAATTGGATAATCTTAAAAACAAATATTTGTGTCAATTGTCTGTTCATCATATTTTTAGCCGGGAAAAAACAGGCATACCCATACTGTATGGAAGAATAGACAAAGAAAAGTGTATTGAATTAAGTAAGCAGCTTTTTGACGCTTCATCGTCTGATGTTTATCTGCTTTGCGGCCCTAATGAAATGGTATTCCGTGTTAAAGAAGCATTACAAGATTTGCATGTTCCAATAGCTAAAATACACAGTGAACTTTTTAATACTGATGGGCTTCAAACCCAAACTACGGCTGCCAAAAACATTACATCATCAGAAGTACAACAGCAAAGGAGTGAGATTGCCATCCAGCTGGATGGCGATATATTTGAGTTTTCCCTGGAATATGGTGGTGAAAATCTTTTGGATGCCGCATTGGCTAATGGTGCTGATTTACCCTATGCCTGTAAGGGTGGCGTTTGCAGTACATGCAAGGCAAAAATCACCAGCGGTGAAGTTGCCATGGATGTCAATTACGCCCTTGAGCCGGAAGAAGTTGAGGCGGGGTATGTCTTATTGTGTCAATCGCATCCCAGAAGCGAGCACATCTACATTGATTTTGATCAAAAGTAACACCAAAATGACCAATAATTTCAAACATCTGAATTAGAAAAAAGGAGAATATAGTAAATGCAGGAAAAGAAGTAATACAATGAAAACAGCCGAGCCAACCACGAAAAAACAATTTATCATTAATGCTGCAGCAGACCTGTTTAAGGAAAAAGGATACAATGCTACTTCTATCCGGGACCTGGCGGCAAAAGTTGGCCTTGAACCGTCAAGTTTATACAGTCACATCAGGTCTAAGGAAGATTTGCTTTCCGAAATTTGTCTGAATTGTGCAAGGCAGTTTACCCAAGGTATGGCCGACATTTATGAACAAAATATTTCATCCAGAAAAAAAATTAAAGCCCTGATCAATCTGCACCTTAATTTAGCATTTTCCTATCCGGCCAGCGTTACTGTTTTTAATGATGAGTGGCGATTTCTTCCGGAACATGTTTTACATGAATTTATTCATCTGCGAAAAGATTATGAAAAAAAATTCAGGAAAATCCTGTTGGAGGGAAAAGAAGAAGGTAAATTTGGATTTAAAAATACGGAACTTGTATTTAATATTATCATAAAATCATTAAGCTGGTCATATAACGCTGTGAATAAATACAAAAAGGAGGAACTGGAGGCTGAACTGTCTGCATTTATTCTAAATGCACTGAACAAATGATCTGAAATTATATTTATGCACCAATAAACACAACTTAAATATTATGAATAAAATAAATTCTCTGGAAGATCGGTTCCAAACAGCCATCGATAAGGAAGAAAAGATCGAAGCCCGGGATTGGATGCCTGATGCATACCGAAAAACCCTGATTAGACAAATTTCTCAACACGCCCATTCTGAAATTGTAGGCATGCTGCCGGAGGGGATCTGGATTACCAGAGCGCCCAGTCTGAAAAGGAAATTGGCCTTACTGGCCAAAGTGCAGGATGAAGGAGGCCATGGTTTATATCTATACTCCGCTACAGAAACATTGGGTATATCCAGAGATGAACTGATAGATCAACTCCATTCCGGCAAGGCAAAATATTCCAGTATTTTTAATTACCCTGCTCTTTCCTGGGCTGATATCGGAGCAATAGGTTGGCTGGTAGATGGTGCTGCCATTATGAATCAGGTAGCATTATGCCGGACTTCATATGGTCCGTATGCCCGTGCCATGGTCAGGATATGCAAGGAGGAATCTTTTCATCAACGTCAGGGCTACGATATTTTGCTTACCATGAGTAAAGGCTCCGATGAACAAAAAGAAATGGTACAGGATGCTGTCAACCGCTGGTGGTGGCCTTCATTAATGATGTTTGGCCCGAGCGATAATGATTCCCCCCACTCTGCTCAGTCGATGAAGTGGAAAATAAAAAGATTATCCAATGATGAGTTGAGACAAAGATTTGTGGACATGACTGTACCACAGGCCGAAATTTTAGGTATTCAGCTCCCTGATCCGCAATTAAAGTACAACAAATCACGACAACATTATGATTTTGGCCCAATAAACTGGGATGAATTCCGTGAAGTCGTCAATGGAAATGGACCGTGCAATAAAGAAAGACTGGAAGCCAGAATTAAAGCCCATGAAGAAGGAGCATGGATAAGAGAAGCTGCCCTTGCCCATGCAGAAAAAATCAAAAATAAATCAAAATTATCTGTGGCATGACCACATTAATTGATGCTGTATAAAAATGAATAAAAAAGTTCGTTCCATTTTGGTTCTCATCGTGTTTGCCATCCCCGGGTTTGGGCAAATTATTGACAAAATTGATCAAAAGTTACTTTCCGGAGGCAAATTAAAACAGCAAAATGTCGTTGTATTGCTACAAGAGCAGGCCGATGTTTCAGGCGTTACATCGGTAAAAGGGAAAATTGAAAAAGCCACTTTTGTTTATGACAAACTAAGAAATACGGCAGTAAACAGCCAGGATGAAGTCATTGATTTTTTGAGGAATAAAGGGGTAGTTTACAGAAGTTATTACATCGTGAATATGATCTCGCTAAAAGCAGATTGGTCACTGATCCAATCCCTTGCGGCACTACATTCCGTACGGGCTGTCATTGAAGACGGAAATTTTGTTTTATCTGAAACCCGGGCCGACCGGACGATTGATGGATCCAGAGCCATTGAATGGAATGTAACCCGCATTAATGCTTCTGCTGTATGGAATCTTGGCTACACCGGACAAAATGTGGTGATAGGTGGTCAGGATACAGGTTATGAATGGAATGATCCGGTATTAATCAATAAATATCGCGGCTGGAATGGAACAACCGCCAATCACAATTACAACTGGCACGATGCCATTCACGAAGACAATCCACTGAGTGGTGGTTCAAATGATTGTGGATTTAACAATCAACAGCCCTGCGATGATAATAATCACGGAACACATACGATGGGAACCATGATAGGTGATGACGGACAGGGAAATCAGGTTGGGGTCGCACCGGGAGCAAAGTGGATCGGATGTCGAAACATGGAAAACGGATGGGGCACTTTAACCTCTTATGTAGAATGTTTCGAATGGTTTTTAGCCCCTTACCCACTTTCCGGAGGAGCGGGAGATCCTTCAAAAATGCCGGATGTCATTAATAACTCCTGGGGATGTCCGACGGATGAAGGATGTAACAACACCAATTTTGCCGTAATGGAAAGTGCGCTCAATAATTTACGCAGTGCTGGCTGTGTCATTGTGGTGTCGGCCGGAAATTCAGGTAGTAACTGTTCGACTGTTCAGGACCCGCCAGCCATTTTTAGCGGGAGTTTTAGTGTAGGTGCTACGAACAATACGGATGGAATTGCAGGCTTTAGCAGCAGAGGTCCGGTCACCGTTGATGGTTCAAACCGACTGAAACCGGATATTTCAGCACCTGGCGTCGGTGTACGGTCCTGTATCAGGGGAAGCAATGCTTTTGCGAGCTGGAATGGTACCAGTATGGCGGGACCCCATGTTGCAGGATTAGTAGCGCTGTTAATTTCCGCCAACCCTTCTTTGGCAGGTGAGGTGGATAAAATAGAAGAAATCATTAAACAGACTGCGGTGCATCTTACCTCCGCCCAGACGTGTGGTACTGTACCCGGCACTACTATTCCAAACAATACCTTTGGCTATGGCCGAATTGATGCACTGGCTGCTGTTACTATGGCAATTCCTGCCAACTATCCTCCCTTTATAAATTACAACAGCAGTGTTGTCATCAACAATTCCCAAAATGGAATCGTACTGGTCAGTCCAAATTTAAGTAAATACAGAATAAAGGTAAACAATACTGGCCAGATTACAACGACCTCCATTACAAATGAATCTGCCCAGTCCCTGGTACACAGACAAGCCAGCATGAACATCCTAAACAATACTTCAACGTATATACTTAAATCGGACAACGGCAATTTATGGCAGTTAAATATGGACGATGCGGGTAAATTTACTACTTCCCAGGTCGGCAATTTGCCTGTGCCTAATTATAATATACCTACCGGTGATATATATATAGAAAATAGCCTGAAAGGAATTCAACTGCGCAGCCCCAATAATTCCTGTTACCTTGTTCATGTGAGTAATCTGGGCAACGTATTAACTATTCCAACCGTATGTCAAAATTAAAGTAACAAATAAAAATTCATGAATCATGAAAAACTGGCCACTTTATGAAATATTTATTAGATCAAAAAACGGTCTGAACCACAAACATGTAGGGAGCCTTCACGCTGCAGATGCACATATGGCTATACAAAATGCAAGAGACGTTTATACCAGGAGGAATGAGGGAATCAGCATTTGGGTTGTAGAAGCAAAACATATCACTGCCTCAAACCCCGATGACAAAGAAGCGCTATTTGATCCTGCGGAAGATAAAATATACCGCCATCCAACATTTTATGAATTGCCTGATGCCCTAAAACATATGTAATCATGGAAAAAGAACGTAAAGACTTTATACTGATGCTGGCAGATAATGTTTTGATACTGGGTCAGCGGCTTGGCGAATGGTGTGGCCATGGACCCGTATTGGAGCAGGACATCGCTTTAACGAATATCGCCCTTGATCTGATTGGAGAGGCCCGAAATTACTACAGATATCTGGGCGATACGGAAGGCAAAAAAGAAGATGAATATCCTATGAAGCGCGATGTCAGAGCTTATAAAAATATTCTGCTGGCTGAATTGCCAAACGGGCATTGGGGTGATACTATTATGAGACAATGTATGTTTGATTGTTATCATTACTATATGTTGGAAGGTATGACCAAATCAGCAGATGAAACATTGGCTGCCATTGCAAAAAAAAGCATTAAGGAAGCAACGTATCACCTGGCTTTTTCCAGTGAATGGGTAATCCGGCTTGGAGATGGCACTCAGGAAAGCCACGATAAAATGCAACATTCTCTGGAAAATTTGATGCCCTACTTTAATGAAATGTTTGTCCCGGAATCATATGAATTATGGTGTCAGAATCATAACATTGCGCCTTCTCCGGAAGCGATACGCGCCTCTGCCCATCAGAAGTTCAGTTCAATAATTTCTGAAGCAACGTTACAGATGCCACAAACCTATTATTCAAAAAAAGGAGGCAAAACAGGCTTTCACACGGAAAATCTGGGATTTATTCTGGCCGAAATGCAATATTTGCAACGATCGTACCCGGGTGTGGAATGGTAAAGGATGTATCGATAAGTATTCCCAATTTATAATTAAGGAATAAATAATTACCCGCAGGATTCGCATACCCCGTTAACAATCATATTTGTTTGTTCAGCTGTAAAACCGGAAGGCAACGTTACTCCGGGAACATAAACGTGGTCCATACAAAACGTGTTTTCACATTTCAAACAATGGAAATGCACATGCCTGTCGTGATGATGATGTTCGGTGCACTGGGCTTCACATAATGCAAACTTCTGAATCAACGTGCCGTCTATCGCTTTATGAATAATGCCTTTGTCTTCAAAACTTTTTAAAGTTCTGTACAAAGTAATCCTATCTGCATCCTTCAATTTATCTTCAATATCGTGAGAAGCAAGTGCTCTGCCCGCTGCAGTAAATATAGAAATTACCTCCAACCGGAATTGGGTAACCCGTAAATGGTGCTTTTTTAATATACTTTCTGCCGTTGTCATTATTTTACAGATTGTCCATTTTCCCAATTTTCATCCGGACTGACAAAACTGAGTTGGCCGTTTCCATTTTCTGCCATCAAAATCATACCCTGAGATTCAACTCCCTTCATTTTTCGCGGGGCAAGATTAGCGAGCAGACTCACTTTCTTTCCTATAACATCTGCAGGTCGGTAATGTTCAGCAATACCGGAAACGACGGTTCGCTTCTCAAAACCAAGATCAAGGGTTAGTTTCAGTAATTTATCTGCTTTTTCTACTTTTTCAGCAGCAATTATTGTCGCTGTTCTGATGTCCATTTTATCAAAATCTTCATAGGTGATTTCCGGCTTTATGGCCTTGTTTGGAAGGGCTTCGGATACTTTATGAATGATAGATGGTTCTTCTTTGATGGTCGCTTCCAACTTATCGATTTGTATTTTAATGGTTTCATCATCAATTTTTGTGAACAAATGGTCCGGTAATCCGATTTTGTGTCCCTTCTTTAGCAAACATTCTCCTTCGGCCAGCTTGTCCAGCATTTTTTCAAGTTCTCCCTTTTCAGCCAATGGCTTCTGGTTTAATAAAACCCTGATTTTATCGGAGGTAAAAGGCATAAATGGTCGGGAAATAACACCCAGTGCTGCTACATACTGCAAACAAAGATTGATTACAACTTTCACCGTCTCCGGATCTTCTTTAATAGCTTTCCAGGGCTCATTAAACTGCAATATCTGATTTCCTTTGGTTGAAATGTCCATCATCATTTTCAATCCTGACCGGAAGTCAAATTTCCTTATATAATCACAAAGTTCCTGTATGTCGTCAAATAATCTCAGTAATTCTGAATCGTGGTATGTAGAGTCATACTGTCCTTCCGGGCCAATGATATCCTGTCCTTCATCAAAAGTCGGTACTTTCCCGTCATAATATTTATGGGTAAGCACAATTACCCTGTTGACAAAATTGGCAAAATTATTTACCAGCTCATTATTATTAGCATCCTGGTATCCTTTCCAGGTAAACTCACTGTCTTTGAGTTCAGGCATATTTTTTATCATGGCATATCTAAGTTCATCTTGTTTTCCCGGCATGTCATCCAGGTATTCGTGTACCCATACTGCCCAATTGCGGGACGTGGATATCTTTTTACCTTCCAGATTCATAAACTGATTGGCAGGGACATTAACCGGAAGAATATAATCCCCATGTGCGTGCAGAATAGCCGGAAAAATCAAACAATGAAAAACGATATTGTCCTTGCCAATAAAATGTATCAGGGCTGTTTCATCATCCTGCCAGTATTTTTTCCAGTTCTTTTTCCCGTCAATGGCCCATTGTTTGGTAGACGAAATATAACCAATAGGTGCATCCATCCAAACATACAATTTTTTGCCTTCGTGTCCCCTGATATGATGCGGTACATCTACACCCCAATCCAGATCGCGTGTCATTGCTCTTGGCTGAAGACCACCGTCCAGCCACGACTTGCACTGCCCCAGTACATGATTTTTCCATTCATCCGGGTTGTGTAATTGTTTGCCGTCAAGCTCCCCGGTTTCAATCCATTTTCTAAGCCAGGTTTCGTATTTATCCAAAGGCAAATACCAATGGATTGTTTTTTTTAATACCGGTTTTTTGCCCGATAAGGTAGATACAGGGTCAATCAATTCGGTAGGGCTGAGCGATGAGCCACAATTTTCACACTGGTCGCCGTAAGCCCCGGGATTAGCACATTTAGGACAGGTGCCCGTAATATATCTGTCTGCAAGAAATTGAGAAGCTTCTTCATCAAAATACTGTTCAGACTCCTTTTCTTCAAATTCTCCCTTATTATATAGTTTTGTGAAAAACTCCTGTGACGTCTCATGGTGGATCTTTTCGGAAGTCCGGTGATACATGTCAAAAGATACGCCGATTCTTTCAAATGTATCTTTAAACAAGTGATGGTATTTATCGACTACTTCCTGTGGTTTTAGGCCTTCTTTCATTGCTTTAATGGTTATTGCCGCACCATGTTCGTCTGAACCGCAAACAAACAGTATATCCTTACCCATCAGTCTTTGAAATCGCACATATACATCTGCGGACAAATATGCCCCGGAGAGATGGCCTATATGCAGTGGTCCATTGGCATAAGGCAGGGCAGAAGTGACCAGATACCTCTTAAATTGTCTCATAATCCCGAATATGTTCAAGCGCAAAGGTAAGTAAAAAATATCTGGGAGTTGATATTATTGAACAGCAATTAAAATATGGTAATCGGTTCTGAATTATTTTTTTGACCGTTTAATTTTTTCTTTCATGAGATTGAATTCCACCTCATGCGTGTAATAAAAATTCACCTGCTGATTATTTAACGCGGCGGCTTCCCAGCCATAGTCCAGATCATTCATGGATCGAATAACCTGGATGACTTCCTGATCACATTCTTCCGTCAAAGAATTCAGTATATTGATGTTATTCACCTTGCCGTCTTTTGTTATAATGAATCCAACCCGTACCATACCTTCCACTCCTGAATTATATGCTTTATCCGGATATTTCAGATTGTCGGAAATATACGTTTTTAATTCTCGATTATTACATTTTATTGCGTCCTGAACATTATCAGTTGCTTCACAATCTGAAAAAACGGGAATGTATGTTACACCTGATTTTTCAACATCTGAAAAATGATAAACTTCACTAAATTTAACCGGCAAGGTATATGACACCCGAACCGGTTTTCCTTTATGGTAACCCGGCCTCCACTTTTTAGCCATAAAATTCATAGATTCAACAACCTTCATGGCAGCCTGACCACATCCATTGCCAATTTCTCTGGTAACTTCAATATTTTTTATGGAACTATCCTTTTCAATCATAAACTGAATAACTACCTGCCCCGTTGTATGCTTCAAAATAGCATCCATGGGATAAATCAGATGGTTGTAAATATAGTTCATCATCTGTTTTCTTGCACAATCTTCCTTTTCTTTTGCTGAAGCCAGGTGTTCACAACCGGGAAATCTGGGCATTTCTTCCACTACTTTAAAAACTTCTTTTTCCATATCAGCCTCCTGACTATAAACAGAAATAGTCAGACAAGACAGAAAAATTATAAAAACAGCATGATTTAAAATATTAAACATCGCTATATTTTTATTCCTCTAATTTAAATTTTACAGGTAAAGTATATAATACAACCACTGGCCTACCCCTTTGATATCCGGGTCTCCATTTTTCGGTCATTTGATTCCATGACTCCACTACATCTACTGCTGCCTGTCCGCACCCAAATCCAATATCCCTTACTACTTTTATTTCTGAAATTGACCCATCCTTTTCAATGACAAATTGAACGACTACCTGCCCTTCTATTTTTTTTATTTTAGCTTCTTCAGGGTAAATAAGGTGGTTAAATAAATATTCCGTCATTTTAATTTTGGCACACTTGTCTTTTTCATTTTCAGTTTTTTCCTCTTCACATCCCGGAAATCTGGGCATTTGTTCGACAACCTTAAAGATTTCTCTTTGTTCTCCCCAAGCACTAAAAACCAAATCTTCAAAGTTAAAATCGGGTATCAAATTTTCAGATAATTTACAGTAGACCTGATACTTTTTACCTCCCGTAAAACCTTCCATTTTAACAGGCAAGTAGGTGGTTCCTAAAGGTATACCTGTTAATTTCCCAAATGCAGACTTTGCTCTTTCCTTGATTTCGAATTCTTTTATTTCTCCATTAGATTCTATATTAAAAAATACCCACAAATCATATTCATCTCCTGATTTCCTGGCAGATTTAGCATACGGCAAAAACGCTGTATAAATGAAATTCATCAAAGAAGTATTTTCACAGGACTTAATTCTCGATATACTATTCAAATGGCTGCAACTTTCAAAAATGGATGTTGTCTTTTGACCAGTTAAGTCAAAACAGCAAATGCAAAACAAGAAGTGTACTGTAAAAAATGAAATAAGTTTTGTTTTCATGATAGCTTGTTTCCGTTTATTAACGCTCAAATATAGTCTTATATCCTAATACCCCATCCATCGAAATCAAAATTATTTATAAAAAAAACCACCTTACATTTTCGTCTAAGGTGGTTTTAAAAGTTTCATTTAATATTTTAATGCCTTACTTTTTATCCGGCCAACGACCAGGTGTATATGGGGCTTTATTCATATTCAAAGCGGCTTCAATTTTATTTAAATCGCTATCCAGCGACTTTACTTCAGGAAATATTTCGGCATATTGTTTTTCTGCAATTTCAAAAGATGTTTTATATAATTGTGGAATATCGGAAGTGCTGTTCCATATTCCCGAAATGGCACCATATACCCTGTCATTTATGGACGACGGTGCTTCAAATTCTCTTTTGCTTCTCGTTTCATCCCCAAAAAGTTTGTCTTTAACTGAAATTAACGCTTTTCGTACATTGTAAATTCTGGTTAAAAGATCTCCTGCGGGGGCGGGCATATCCAAAACTGCAGATTCTGCATTTTTTGCTCTTTCTTCTATATTGGAGAGTAAGTCATTTGTAGCACTGAGTTGTTTACTCATATTGCTTATTTTTTTATAAAATGAAACATTGGCTGCCATGTCCTTTGCGGGTAAACTTGCCTGATTGAGTAATTTTGTGTTAAAAACAACAGGTTCTCCCATTGGGGTCAAAACACCGTCCTGATACTTTGTCATGCTTACGGTGTACGTTCCGGGCATAACCAGGTGCCCCTGCGGGCCTGAACCAAACAGCTGATCAGGCGCAGGCGTGTAGCGCCCAACTACCGGGTCAGGAGGCGCAAAACGCAGATCCCAT
>WBZS01000435.1_pt1 | contig 55932 bp, 58 predicted proteins | sample 5204201 | NCBI WGS metagenome assembly WBZS01 (sample SAMN12344357, study PRJNA552823) | activated sludge metagenome | biome: Activated sludge suspended growth; feature: Nitrification reactor; material: Wastewater; isolation source: activated sludge from nitrification reactor of wastewater...
CATCGCGGAGCAGTTCCTGATCCTTCGCGTAGCAGCACTTCTTGTACTTCTTGCCGCTGCCGCAGTGACACGGGTCGTTGCGCCCGAGTTTGGGGATTGGCCGACGTACGGTGTAATAGCCGCCGACACCGCAGTGCGCTGGGTGCTCTGGGAGTAGCCTGGAGAGCAGGAGCTCGCTCCAGCGGAAGATTCGAGTCTCGCCCGGATTCGTTCCTTCGTCCAGAATCAGCAGGGACTGGGTGAGCAGGAACTGGATATCCGGCGCGTGCGAAGCGTGCTCGAGCTTCCAGAGGGCTTTGCGGATCGGTTGCGGGTCCAGGCCGAACTTCGCGGTCAACTCGGCAGCCAGTCGGGCGGCGAAACATCGCCGTTCCAGCGACAACGCCTCTGCGGCGGCGGCCTCCAGCAGGGGCTCGATTGCGCGTTCATCCTGCAACGCGAAACAGGGGAGCGGATCGGTTATCTTCTCGCACACTCCGAGGCATCGGCATAGAACAATCGAGTCGAGCTTGACCTCGTTCAACGCGCATACCTGCAGCAGACGGCTCAGCGTCCGGTCTTCGCCGTCTTCCACAAACGCCTGGAGCAGCGACTCGATCTGCCCGGTGGACAGACTGCCAAGTTGCCCCGCGAGCGCGCCAATATCGCTCAGGCACGCGCCGGCGGAGTGTATCGCCTCCAGTAGCGCCGAAGGTATTTGAGAAGGCATCAGGGCACCCGCATCGTGGAAGATCGCAACGGCGGCATGGGCGACCATTCTCGGTTTGACTTCGAACAAACTAATGCCATGATTGGCGCCGCAATCCCGTACCCCTTGAAGGAGACCCCGCGTGGCGAAGAAACCCCCATCGATCGACAACCCCAGCGAACTGCGCAAGGCCTCTGGCATGAACCAGACGGAATTCTGGAAGCGATTCGGCGTCACGCAAAGCGCCGGAAGCCGCTACGAAAGCGGCCGGAGCCTGCCGAGGCCGCTGAGGGTGCTCATGCAGGCACGGATAGACGGGGCAATCGATGAGGCGACCCTTGCCAGGCTGTTGAAGAAGGCGACATCGGCGAAGTAGGTCAATCGCGATCGACAACGTCGCGCAGCAACTTGCCGGGTTTGAAGTGCGGCGCTGTTTTGGCTGGAACCGCAACGGTTTCGCCCGTCTTCGGATTGCGGCCCGTTCTTGGTGGTTTGGTCGTGACCGAGAAGCTGCCAAAGTCCCGAATTTCCACACGATCGCCTTGGGCAAGGGCGGAAGTCATCGCGCGCAGAACCTCCCCAACAGCCGCATTCGCGTCGGCTCGCGTGAGATCGGGGAACTGAGCCGCCAAGCGACCCACGAGTTCGGACTTGACCATGGCCGTCATGGTACCATTCGAGATACTGGCAATAACAACAGTATTTCGATGCTGCATCGTCTCGCGCCCTGGAGGGTTCATGCCAATGGTTACGGCCTCGGCAATGCAATTGCCGACACCGACCGAAGAATTTGGGCGGCATCCCTTGACGCCATGGACGGGCAACCGATGGCCGCGGTAGCGACGATTCCGGCTATGCGCAAGTGAATGGCGGCAAGACTGCCGGAACAAGATGATCGAGGCCCTCTTGCGTGTCGGGAGATCGCGTCCATCCGACAATCGACATGGATAGAGCCGCCGCGCCGCAGGCGAGCGAGGCCGTGGTCGCCGCTCCGGCGCCGGCTCCGACCTATCTCGACACCCTCAATCCTGCCCAGCAAGCGGCCGTGCGCCACGGCGAGGACGACGATGTTGCCTCGCCGCTGCTGATCATCGCCGGGGCCGGAACCGGCAAGACCAACACCTTGGCCCACCGCGTCGCCCACTTGATCGCAAAGGGGGGCGATCCCGGACGCGTCCTGCTCCTCACATTCTCCCGTCGTGCCGCCGAGGAAATGACCCGCCGGACGAATCGGATTCTGGCCCAGCTTGCTGCGAGATCGAGTCATTGCGCGGCGCCGATTGCCGGTCTGCCCTGGTCCGGGACGTTCCATAGCGTCGGCGCCAGGCTCCTCAGAGAGTATGCCCCGTCGATTGGACTGAGCCCCGGGTTTTCGCTTCACGATCGGGAGGACGCCGCGGATCTGATGAATCTGGTCCGCCATGAGCTGGGGTTCTCGACCAAGGCCAAGCGCTTTCCGCTCAAGGGAACCTGTCTGGGCATCTACTCGGCGGTGGTCAACAACCGTGCGAGCGTCGCCGAAGTGCTGCAGTCGAAGTTCCCCTGGTGTGCGGACCGGGAGGATGAACTCAAGCACCTGTTCCTTGCCTACGTCGAGGCCAAGCAAGCCCAGCAGGTGCTCGACTACGACGATCTGCTTCTCTACTGGACCCAGATGGCCACGGTGCCGGCGCTCGCACGGGAGCTTGGAGAACGCTTCGACCATGTCCTCGTCGATGAATACCAGGACACCAATCGGCTGCAGGCGGAAATCCTCCTCGCCCTCAAACCCGATGGACGCGGACTGACCGTGGTAGGCGATGATGCGCAGTCGATCTACGCCTTTCGCGGGGCGACGGTACGCAACATCCTGGATTTTCCCAAACTGTTCGATCCACCGGCCCGCCAGGTGACCCTCGATCGAAACTATCGGTCGACTCAACCCATTCTCGCCGCGGCCAACGGTGTGATCGGCCTGGCCGGGGAAGGTTTTGCCAAGGCGCTCTGGACGGAACGCGTGTCCTCACGCCTGCCGCTGCTGGTATCTGCAAAGGATGACGCCGATCAGGCGGGCTACGTCGTCGAGCAGACGCTCGCCCGGCGCGAGGCTGGAGTGAAGCTCAAGCATCAGGCGGTGCTGTTTCGTGCCGCGCACCATAGCGCCCGACTCGAAGTCGAACTGTCCCGGCGCAATATCCCGTTCGTGAAGTTCGGCGGGCTCAAATTCCTCGAGGCCGCGCATGTTAAAGATGTGCTCGCACTGATGCGTTGGTCGCAAAACCTTTGCGATCGGGTGTCGGGCTTTCGAACGCTTCAGTTGTTGTCCGGCATCGGTCCGAAGACCGCTGGCCGGATTCTCGAGAACCTTGCCAGTGCGTCACCGGGGTGCACGCTGCTCGCCGAACAACCGGTACCGGAATCAGCCCGCGAAAGCTGGCAAGCCTTCTCCTCATTGGTGGAATCACTCGGCCTGCCCGCAGCGCCCTGGCCGGCATCCTTCGAGACCGCGTGTCTCTGGTACGAAGGCCAGCTCGACCGCCTCTTCGAAGACGCGCAGCAACGACAGCTCGACATCGACCAACTCGCGCGGATGGCGGCAACTTATCCGAGCCGCGAGCGCTTTCTCACCGAACTCACCCTGGATCCACCCGAGGCAACCAGCGCGGAGGCGGGCGTGCCGCTGCTCGACGAGGACTATCTGATCCTGTCGACGATCCATTCCGCCAAAGGTCAGGAGTGGAAGGCGGTGACCATCCTCAACGTCGTCGACGGGTGTATCCCCTCCGACATGGCGACCGGAACCACGGCGGAGATCGACGAGGAGCGCCGGCTTCTTTACGTCGCGATGACGCGGGCTAAGGACGAACTGGACCTGATGGTGCCGCAACGATTCTACGTGACACACCAGACGGGATTCGGGGATCGCCATGTGTACGCGAACCGCACTCGTTTCATTCCGAACTCCCTGTTGTCGCTCTTTGCACAGCGATCCTGGCCGGCGCCGCTGCCGGCATTGCAGGGCAACGCCGAGTCCCGACGTGAGGCGGTCGACTTGGCCGCACGCATGCGGGCGATGTGGCAGTAGCGTTGTTGCAATCGATCGACTCCAACTACTGATTACATCAGGTGAGGTTCAAGTCTGAGGAGAACGTCGCTTCGCCACGAGCGACCCGATGGACGTTGGCGTAATGAAGGGCGGCTATATGCAGCACGGCGGCCTTGGGTGGTGGTCTCCAACGTGTGCTCTGGCGGGCCGGAGCCGGCCATGAACGGTCATAGCGGCACCGAAAACCTCGGGAACCCGAATGGCAGGTAACTTATCCGAAACCTGCCGCTCGACTCTGATCGCCGTCGGCCCGCTCGTCGGGCCTTACCTGCCGGTCAACGTCCACCCCCAGTTTTGCGTCGACGACCGCGTAGGGCGGCAGGTGGTTTGGTGGTTTCACGGAGATCGCGGCGCGGGAGGGGTTGCACAGTCGCACCACGTGACCATCAACGAGGGGTTGCGTCTTGCGCTGCTGGCGCCCGAACTGATCCACAGAACGCTCGATGGCACGCTACCGCGCCGCGATCTCGCTGGAAAGACTACAACGGTGGTCGGTTCCATCGAACGGGCGAACACAGCTGGAGTTGGCCGATACCCGCGGCTGAATGCCCAAGTACGAGTTCGATCAGTGGCAAATCGCTCCAGTAATCCCTCTTGCCGGAATGACACCGGATGCTCTGCGCCCTTCGCATTGCTGCCACCGGCTGGATCGCTATCAATGGGGTTCCTGCTCTATACCGAGATTGAGGATGCGGTCAATGAAACGGTTCCCCGAGTCGGATTGCCGTCCCTCCACATCCTCCAAGTCATCCATCGATGCAATGTCCGGCGTCGTCCCGACCACAGATCCCTCATCGATTTGTTTGCGCGACATAAACGGCTGCAGCCTCGATTCGAGGTCGTTAATCCCCTTCTGCAGATCCCGGCGGTGCCTTGTTTCGGACTTCAGCGATCGTAGCCACTCAAGGCTCAATCTTCTTGCCTTGAAGTACTTCGCTGGAATCGCTTTCCCAGTGAACATGTTTTGCCGTCCACGAGACACCTCGAATCCTGGCTCAAAGAACGACCCTGGCTGCAATGAAGCCATGGTTAGCAGCAGACTGTACCGATCGCGAAGCGAAACCCCATCATTTCCAGATTCTTGGAGGCGAGCCAGAAGCGACCAACAACCCCAGCTATCCTTGAAAATTGATGCGGCAAGTCTTGCCTTGTGTGGATCGCACCCTTGACGTTGAAGCGATCGTTGCAAATGTCTTAGCGCATTTACTAAGGCATCCATCTCAATAGCATTCGCCAAGTCAAAGCAATTGTGGGATTCGGCAATCCATTCTTCGAAATAGGCGAAAGCGATGTTCGCCCTGTGGCCCCACAACCTATCCTTCCGTCGAAGCACAAGCCACTCATATAGCGTGACCGCTGCCCTTGTACCCTGCTTTCGGAAAGGTTCCCAATAACTACTCAGCCGCAGCCTGCGGGAAACCGTACGTGCCGACTCGACTGAGTCCGACTCGGATTGATTCATCAAATCAAGTACGGCGGCAACCTCACTAGGTGCAAAATCCGATGGACGCATGAGGGCCAGCAACCATGTCCATGGCTCGAACCATTGGTTTAGCGACTCCAGGGTTTTGCTTCCCCACAACTCGCACGCGATGCGGGCATCCTTAGACCTATCACGAACTGCTCGTGAGCCGTCAAGCACGCGCAGGCGCATATACTCGCGGGACATCGGAACGTCACTGCTGTCGAGTTTGTGCTTCCAATACTGGTCGAGCGCATCATTCAATCTCTGTTCGACGTCGGCCAGCAGCTTCGACTTGTTTGCATCGAGAGCGCCAGCACTCCTGAGACAATAGGCGAACTCAGACAAGAGTTTGACGGCCTGCGCGGCGGTCGCGCCATCATTCAGAGCCGCCGAGCCACTTGAGAACCATGTGCACGCTCTTTCGAGTAGCGATCTACTGGTCTGCTCGTCGCGCTCTTGACTCAGGCGCTTGGCGATCACATTGATCGCAAGGGCAAAACGAGATGAATGTACGTTCTCGGCACCACGTATGTCCGATTCTGTTTCCAGCAAGTCCGCCGACAGATCCAATGCCTCGACGATACCTTCCGCACCAGTCCCTGCAAGCGGCCGAATGAGATCCCAATCGGGCGTTGGCATCAATGTCAGAAGAGTCAGAGTTGCATCACTGATCAGTGAACGGATCCTCGCCTGCCTCGGAAACGATTCCATGTAAGCGTGACGCAGGTGCCAAAGCGCATCGTGAATACCCCACTCGTCGAACAGCTTGTCCCGGTTATCCGCCACAAAGCTGTCATCTGCATCGAGTATCGGCGCTAGAGCCTTCGCCGCGACAAAATGCGCCTCCGGCGAATGGTACACATTTCCAGTGTTCGTACGATAGTCCCACCTCAAAAAGTACTCTCCCCTATGCCGGCCCAAGACCCGCCGCTGGACCAGTTCATTGAGCTTCTTGTGAGCGTCGGTAACACTGAGCGCAGCGTCCCGAGTCCGCATTACGGTGGTGGCGGCTTGAACGGAAAAGCCAGCCCTGAATACGTTGAGGGTACCGACGAGTTCCTTCTCCAGTGGGTCCAGGTCGTAGCCGACTGCTGTAGGAGGAGCTTCTATGCAGTCATTGGGCGGCACAGTCTCATCCGGCTGTAGAACTACAATACGCGTCTTCCCGAGGACTCGTGCCCGGGCCTCGTCCCGCACCCCTAGAAGCGATCCAAGGTGAGGCGCAAAAACGTCTCGCATCTGACCTCGAAAGTCTTCTGGAAATATTCGATTGGTCCGTTGCCTGGTCGCGCCGCCGTCATCAACGATCACCAGCAAATCTGGCGGAGGAGTCACAGAGATTTCTGGATTGCAGCCGAAATTATTGAGTACCCTCGCCAGAATCTCGCGCGCCTGTTGTGGCGTCGCCCACTGGAATCGACGCCAAAGGGCTGGATGGACGTCCAGCATATCGAATAGCCTGGACCACACCCGCATTTCGTTGTCCTCGATTGCCAATCGAAGACACAAGATTCCAAGCCCGGGGCCGGTCAGCGCGCCGCGATCTACCCGGGTACTGTGGTCCAGCCACGCCAACCACCTGCCGAGAATCTTCGGGCGACAGTCTTGCGGATTGAGCTTGAACCAACGCAACCCTTTGGCCCCATACATGATCCAGTCCCTGGTCTGCTGTTTGAGCTTTTCGAGTCTCCAGTCCTCCATCGGCTCCAGTTCTCCGATCTGCGACTCAACTTCAATATCCACATCACTATCGGCAGTGTCGCCAGCGCGAATGGCGTTAAGGTGAAGCCGGCCCAACGCCTCATAGAACGCGAATCGATCCTCCGGTGCCCTCACAAATGCTGTACGCCTCCAACCCGATCGCTGCATTGCATCTGCGGCGCTCCGCGCAGTAGGGCAGTAGTTGACCTCCATCCTTGCTGATTCTTGGTCCTCCACCAGCGCCTCTCGGATCCCCTGTTCCAGCTCAGTGCTTGCCCTCTTAGGCAAAACCAGGCGAGGAAATATTCCGGTATGTTGTGCGTACCGAGTCTTATAGGAAATGTCTTCGACCCAGCCTAACGGAAGAGTGGTCTCATGGAGATCTATCGTTCCAGTTGCGACGCCAACTGGCTTTGATGCCGAGAGCAACTGCGCCAGGATCACTTGAGAGAAATAGACCTCAGCACTGCGTCCTTCCACCAAGAACTCTTCCAACGCTGGAATCGTGGCAATTCGATTGGCGAACGACCAGTCGACTGTCAGGCCCAACCGCAAGACCGCCTGGCGCTCCGCCTCCGGTACTCGGCCGTTTTGTGATTTCCATAGCTGCTTGGCAGCCGCAAGCGATGTCGGGAAGCTTCGCAAGAACTCGCCTGTCCAAGCCAACGTCCCGTCGCTAAATCGATCGATCCGTGGCTTCTTATTGTCAGCAGCCTGCCCTTTGAGGTACTTCGCCTCCCGTTCACCCATTCTGCAAAAGAAGCGCACGTCGTTCCCGCCCCCATGGTCCCTCGGCGGTTCGAGTGCTAGTGCTGCGGGGAGGCTTGTCCCGAAGGGGAGTCCAACTACCCTTGCGCCGAGTAGTGGCCAAGAGAACTGCTGACCAAGCAGTTCCAAACAAAGCGACTGCCAAGGTGAAGCGATTCTTTCTCCGGGAGATGCCGTCTCCAGCACCGACAGATTGTTGATGGCTTCGATACGCTCATCAATCTGGCCCCCTTCACGCGCTAGCTGAAGCCACTTGTTAGCGCATTCGCCGTCTTCTACATCAAACACTGAGCGCAGGTTCTTCCAGTACTTGCTCATCCACCCGCCTCTTCCTGACCGGCTGGGCGGACTAACCCGTATCGCCCAAGTGAGGAAGTCCTCTATCGATACGTGCCTTTGGCCCAGCAAGGTGAGCGCGTGCGATGCCAACATCGTGTCCGCGTGGCAGCCCCAATCGCGTCTCGCACTCTCCTCTCGAAGATTGGATCCAAAGTCCTCGAATCCTGCATATTCCCAATAGTCGCTGCTGATCAGTCCGAGCTGTCGACGCGTTGGTGAAGTCAATGGCGTAGAGCGTGTAGAAACCGTACTAACGATAAATTCTGTAAGACTGTCGCGCAGGGCCCGAACACTTGCAGCGTTTCCGTCTTGCAAAGCACCTACTGCAGTGGCTGCGAGGCGAATCTGTTGCTCCTGTACCCAGATGTCGATTACGCGAGTAGGCATGGCACGCCCTCTTCCCCGGTGGTGCGTTGGCTTTCAGCGCGTTGCAGCAAAATGAATGCCCTGCGCCTATCCAAATCCAGGACCCGCTTCAAAGTTGCATCTGGCCCAGAAGTTAGTGTGAATATCTTGTTTAGCCATGCGAGTCGTGTTGCTGCAGTCAGGAGTTCATTGTCATCGCACGTTACAACAAGTACGTCGCCGTCGTCCCGCAGTGTCATGCGCGCACCGCCCTGAGTCCACGCGAGATCAAGTCGCTCGGCGGCGGCCTCGTGTTCCCTTTCAGCCCCGCGACTCCGCGCTGCCGCCCTGATCGTCAGCTTCGACTCGTTGGCGGCCTCCCGTCGATTCCAGGCTCGTACTGCGGCGAAGTCGAGCACCTGCCTAGAGTTCCCATCACTCACAGTAATAGTGGTCTCAGCCTGGTTCTGGGGTTCGCGTTGAGGCTTGATCGACTCGCCGTCCGGCGCGAACGCGCTGGACAGCGAAGCCCTCCCTGGCGGGTTAGTTGCTTCACTAGCTGTCGCTAACACCTTCCGTAGGGCTGTCTTGAAGGCAGTCAACGTACCAATGGAACTTGAACGGATAGTTGCGCGGGCCATGTCATCCAGCTCTAGAAAATCTTCACCGCGGTAACGATATTGGACTGCAAGCCGCCATAGGGCGCCGAGATCATCATATTTCCAGAGGACACGTGGTGCCGACGCATCGCTAGCGCCGAGAAGGCGCAACGCGGTCTCTCGTGCCTGAAATTGCTGCAATGACAGGACGAAGCCACACAATGTCGCGTAGCCAATCAGGTCTTCTTTCGACAACGCGTCGAGAACGTGGCCGTCATGTTTATTGGTTTCCATACAGGGCCTCTTCCAGTGAACCTTCGATTTCCATTTCAGTGAACTGGCTCCAGATATTGTTGAAGGCTTGTCTTACAGGCGAGTCAGCCTTCCGGATGTATCGTTGCCATCGCTGTCGCGCAGCCGCTTCGTTGCAATCGAGCACTTGTCCTAAGTACGTGAAGAAGCCACATGACGCCCCGGCAGTTTCGTAGGCCAAGCGTATTCGGAGCATTCGGTAGGCATCTGGCTGGCCACTCTTGAGTTCTTGCAACGCAGCGTCCAGTCGCAAGAGCAACTCGGCCCGCGCCACCGCCTGGAACACGGGATCGTCTCGTCGTGAGTCTTGGGTAGCCGAAAATGCTGTAACGGTCGACATCCCCTCGTGAGCATCCTCCGCATCTGCGTTCGAGAGGTTCGTTGCGGAGTATTCAAGTTCCGATTCCATAGCATCGGTCAATTCGTCTACGAGATCTGCTCCGTCCACGAACGACGGTGTCCGAGCGTCGTCTTGTCGGGTGCCTCCAACGGTAACCGGGCTTGTTGTGTTCGTTCGGAAGGCGCGTCTAGGCTTCGACAACCTATCCAGGGCGGTAAGGGCAACGCGGAATAACTTCTCTTTCATGCGCTTGTATGGGAAGCCGCTCTCCGCCACCATGACCCCGAACGGCGTCCCTTTGACGAACGATCGTTCTAGGACCTCGATCCCAAGGTCAAGCGCCTCCTGGATATTCACCGAGTTCGCGTGCACTCGTTTCTTGGCTAGCCATCCCTCGATGACTGCCCGCTCTTCCTGAAGCTTCACCAGAGCGGCGACGTACCGCGAATCATTCATAAGAGTCGCTTGTCGCAGTTCAGCTGCGCAGGGATCACCCTGATGCTCGTCCGATTCCGTATCCACTGTATCTCCTAGGCTAGGCGGCCCGTACCCTATTGACTCGACGTCACCTTCGCGGGCTTGTGAGCAAAACACGAATACACCGGTAGCGGTGCCCCCAACCAATAACACCACACAGCCGACCGCTTGTGACAGCTGGGCTGACCGGTAGTCGGATTGGGGCCACAAGTGGGACACAAGCACCACATCACGTCACAAGTGGGTGTGGGGCTAGAGGTTGTCTTTGCAGGCTACCGCAATGCCCATCTGGGCGGTAGCGAGCCACTACGGCAATCCCGCCGTCAGCGTAACCCAGTTACATGAGAGGTGATCCGCGATGAAAGTTTCAAAAATGAGCATCAAGACCGGCTCCGTCATCCCGCTGATGGCGGCGTTGCCCTATGAAGTCGCCATGGAACGGCCCCAGGAGGGCGATATTGAGTACGACCCCGAAACCCAGCTCACGCATTTCGCGGGTCGGGACTTCTCGACCTGCCGCTGTGACGAGAGCGCCGGAGGTCTCTTCCAGTCCAAGTCCGATACGCAAAAGGACGACTAGGACTATCCGACGGCAGTCGGGCGCCGCAAGGTGCCCGGCCGCTTTCTTACCATCCAGTACAGGAGACTGCAAAGTGATTCTAATCGTGACGAGCAAGCGGGACGGGCATGTCGAAGCTGTATCGAAGCACCTCTCCGGTAAGGGCGCGCCCTGGGTCCGCGTCAACGTTGAGGACTTCGCCACGAACATCGAAATTGATGTAACACCCGCAACAGGATCGGGGCGGCTGTTCGTGAAGGACAGCCGAAACGAAATCAACCTGCAAGATGTACGCGCGGTTTGGTACAGGAAACCCGACCCGGTCGCTCTCCAGCATTTCGATATGGATCCAGCCGCTCTGGAGTACGTCGAGGCCGAGTTCACCGAAGTTATCCTCGGAGTATATGCACAGCTTGGCCACGCCTACTGGATCAACAATCCATTCAGCACGCGTATTGCGCATAGGAAACTGCTGCAGCTAAGGACCGCGATGGAGGTGGGTTTCAGGGTCCCGCGTACCTTGCTGACGAACCGGCCGGAGTCGGCTCGCGGCTTCGCCGCCCAGATCGACGGTGACTTGGCAATCAAGTCGGTCGGTGCAATATCTGTTATGCAAGATCAGCCGGGCGGCGCGCTTCAGTACGGGCTTTTTACCCGTCGGGTTAGCTCCGCGGAGTTGGCTGAGTTCAGCGACAAGATCGGCTACATGCCGACCCTGTTCCAGGAATTCATCGAGAAGGACGCAGAAGTTAGAGTTACTTGCATTGGCGAGCAGGTGTTCGCATGCCGGATCCAAACCCGCGCTGCTGATATTACGAGCGACGACTACCGTTTCGACACACCGAATCTCGAGCACACGGCGATCGAGTGCCCGGCCCTGATCAGCCGGATCCACGGGTACATGCAAGCTTTCGGCCTCAATTTCGGGTGCTTTGACTTCATCATCACCAAGAGCGGGGAAACCGTCTTTTTGGAATGCAACTGCAATGGACAATGGTACTGGGTCGAGCAACGCACGGGCCAGCCAATCGGAGAGGCAATCGCGACCGAGCTTCTCCGGCACGCCGCGACGCGCGGCGGCGAGTCGGCTGCAGTTGGGGCCATTTGAGGCGGACAGCATGACGCCCGAAAATTCCGCTTTCGTCAAAATTGATCCTGTCCCCGTTTGGTGGACGCCATGAACCTAAGGCGAAGAGTTATCCCCGAGCGGGCGCGTGCGTCGCTTGCGACGAACGCAAAGCGCCCAACGGGGAGTAACTCGGATCGCATCCTGATGCATGGTTTTGCTGTGCAAGCCAGCGCGGTTCGAATTCAGCCGGACTCAGGTACGAATGGCACTTACTTAAGCTTTGCGGGATGGCCACATTTTCGGATTTTCTCTCGAACGATCTGGCGTGGCTGAGTCAGTAGCGGATAGGGTTTCGGTCGTCGTTTGAGCGCTCTGGGTTCGATTCGCCCGAGAGCGTGCAAAACCGTGGGAGGCTCCCAGGCAACGGGAGCGTTACGCAACCGGTTGAAAGGCAATGCGGATCGGCTATTCTGGCGGGCCAATCTGCGACCGGAGCACACTATGCGTTTGATCATCGAAGCACGGTTCGATGACGGAGAAGGCGAGGCCGAACGTGACGGCAGCAGGATTGTCGCGACAGTCGATCGGCGCGACAAGGATCTCTCCAAGCTGGGTCTTACCCTCGCGGAAGGTCGATCGCTCCTGGCTGAAGTACAGTCCGCGTTGGTGTCGCAACAAGTGGCGTGTTGGCTTTCTGCCAACAGCCGTTGCCGTCGCTGCGGCTCGGCCTTGAGCCACAAGGACAATCGGTCCATTGTAGTGCGTACGGTGTTTGGCAAGATGGCGTTGAACAGCCCGAGGCTGTGGTCGTGTACCTGCGCGACGGCGCCGGGGGCAGATCGACATTCCACGAGCCCATTGTGCAAGGCACTTCCCAAACGTGTGACGCCGGAGCTTGAGTACCTGCAAGTGAAATGGGCCGCCCATCTGCCATTCCGACAAGCCGCGGTTTTGCTCAAGGAGGGTCTTCCGCTGGACAAAGGCATCTCGTTCAGTGGCACGCGGGATCGGACGCACGCTGTGGGCAAAGCGCTTGACGCCGAAATCGAGCACGAAATCGCTCTCCAGCCGCCGCCCAGAGCCAGTGAGTCGCCCCGGCAGGCCGACAATGTCAGCTGCGTCAGTGTCGATTCGGCTTGGTTGCGCTGTTGCGACAGGAGTGAAACCCAAGCACTTCATGTGAACATCGTTGCTGGCCGGGCGACCTTTGAGAAGCGTGCGCCGCGCGTCTATGCCTACGCGCACAAGCAGGTTGCCTCGGCCGCTGCCCGGCTCGACCAGTTCCTTCAACGCAATGGTGTCACACCGCAAGAGCGAGTGAGCATTATCAGTGATGACGCGGGGGAGTTCGGCAAGGCGGTCGAAGGCAGTCAGCTTGCCCGAGGCAGGATCCTGGACTGGTTCCACATCGCAATGAAGTTCAAGGCCGCCGAGAACGCGGTCTTCGGCTGCAAGCAGATCGAGCCGCTCGAGCGCGAGACGGTCAAGGCCGAGATTCGCAGCGCCAAGTGGCTGGTCTGGCATGGCAAAGGTGGGAAGGCGGTCGCGCGGATCACGGCGCTCGATGCCCTCTTGCTGGAAAGGCAGCATTACGAATTCGGAACACTGTGGTGGAATCTTCACGGCATCGCATGCTACCTGCGCAAGAACACGGCCACCCTGGTGAACTACGGCGCCCGGTATCGTAAGGGACTGCCCATCAGCAGCAGTATCGCCGAATCGGCGGTCAATCAAGTGGTGAGCCTGCGCATGGCCGAGAAGCGGCAGATGCGCTGGACCGACGCGGGCGCCCACCATCTCGTGCAGGTCAGGGTTGCGGTGCTCAACGGGGAGCTGTCGCCAAGTCGGCTGGCCAGCTTGGGCAAGACATCGAACCCACGTTCGGCAGCCAAGAGACCGAATTACACCGCTCAAACACTTGCGGCTTGACGGGCGATTGTAGCCATTACGCATGTCTGCAAAGGTGCTGAACCGCGAAAGAGGCCTCCCACACTTTTGCACACACTCGGGCCATTCCCCAAAGCCTCATGCGCTTTTTCGAGTGATCTGGAACTTGGGCAATTGTGTATTCCACGATGCGAGATTCATTACGGCACACCCCGAAACGAATGGTCTCTTCCAAGGCGTAGTTCCCGGGCCTGCCAGTGGGAGACAGCGCTTCAAAGCATCTGTCCGTGTCAGCAGGTCGGCCTCAGACAAGGTCTCAAGGGCGATCAACACGAGGTAGTAGATCGGCTTGTCAACGTGACCGCTCGCCCATTCGTAAAGGAACGAATCACGGTACTTGGTTTTCAAGTCATCATCAATTTTGCCCGACAGAAGTCGATTGACAAACTCCTCCCTTCTGGATGCATCTGCGGCAGGGTCGTCAGGATCCTTGCACTCGATGAAAAAGCAACGGTCGGCCACTTCCACCACGAAATCCACGGCTTTCATGCAGTGGGAGAGGCCGTGAGTTGTATGGTCATCAAACTTCCTTCCTGTCGTACCCTTGCCAAGCTTGATTTGAAGATCCCCTTCCACCAACATTGTCATCCTAGGCTCCCTCCAAGGGTGCGTTTGATTTCCCGGTCATAGACGTCCGAGAAAGCATCCGCGATTGCGTTGGGATGAATACCTACGTATTCGGATGAGGTATGGCATGCGAGATTGCCAGAGGCGGATTCGCGGAAGAGGGAGTGGAAACTGATTCGATCTTCTCTTCTGCGACGCAGGTCGATCTCCTTCAGAATGATGTAATCGTGAGTAGCAAGAAATACCTGCACACCAGATCGTTGCAGTGTAAGAAGAATGTCGATCAAGGGACCGAAGAGTCTCGGGTTCAGATTGGTTTCCGGCTCATCCCAGAACAACACTGAGCCCTCGAGTAGGGTGCCGTTCTGGATGAGCAGCCAGATCAACGCCAGCTTGCGCATGCCTTCGGCGAGCAGTGAAAACTCCAGATTTCCTTGCTTGTTTCGTAGGAAGAACTCTTCATCTTTGACTAACACCTTACCGTCAAGGGTCTTCTGCAGGTAACTCAGCAGGTTACGACGAGTTGCATCGGGTTGCCCGCGTAGTGCCGGCCGGTAGGCGCGATCGAGAATATCGGAGTACACCTCCTCGAAGTGAACTTCGCGCTGGGCATAAAGAGAACGAAATCCAGGCGCATTGGACAGCATTTCCTTGACCGGGATATACACGCTCTCGAGAGGGGCGCCTATCCATTCCTTCGCGCCAGTCACGGTGGCCGATTCCGGCCGTGTTGCGTGGTTGGAAAAAGACACACGCAGCCTCAACTCTTCTCGGAAGACCTCGACGGCACAGCGGGTGCTTTTCTGTTGACGTTTTACCAAACGGCCCAGGGCGCGGCCCGATGGGAGGAAGACCCGGATCAGCTTTTCAGCATACTCCAGCCTGGTCTTGCTGATATCGCACGCCGCGTACGCAACCTTCATTAGATGCGTCTTACCCGTGCCGTTGGCGCCTATGAACACGTTGAGTCCGGGAGAGAATTTAACTCGAATATTCTGGAAAGCAGTGAAACGGTCGATCTGTACGGCTGAAATTGTCATAGGTTCTCTCCTGTTCTTGTCATCGCCCGCCCATTTCAAAGCTTTAGCTTTTCGTCGTCTTGCAGTACTTGTTTGGACGTCTCGTTCTTCGCCACAAAGCTACTGTCCGTGCGCTTGCCTAGTTTGAACTAGGTTACCGCCTCATCAGGCGCCAGTATGTCTCAGGTTTCTTCGCTCATGGCGCTTTTTGCCGCGAGGTGGATCGATCGCGGCGGTGATGGTAGTCGTGGAAAGGATAAGCGATAGTCGGGCGAACGCGATTGAGTACGGCGAATGAGAGGGCGACGGACCCGGAAAACTCAGGCCAAACTCATGGACGCCTATGCGCCGCTCATGGGATTTGACAAATTCGTGGCTTTCAAGTTACGGATTAGCGCGGGGCGGCGCGCAGCGGGAACGTTCGCTTGCCGACCACGCAGAGGAGACCGCGCAACGCGATCCGATTGTTGTTACTAGCATCTGCACATCGCCAGATCGCGCTCGAGCGAATGAACCCTCCGAGTAGGCGGAGCCAAAGTGGTTCGGACAAGCGGCCAATTGTGCCCCGCGATGCATCCCGGCCACCGTACGATTAGGCGGAGGCGCAGCCCCCAAAGCAAGGTTTTGGAAACGCGCTTCCTGCTCAGATAGCTGACGCTCGTCGTCCGGGCGCATGAATGAGGGCTCCGGGTTATGTTTGACCGTTGACGCAGCGGGCGAAGACCAACCAGTAGCCGCCAGACTCGTGTCTGATTCGCTCCACCAGTCTTGGCCGGCCAGGAGCCCGACGTCAGTGCCCTGTGAGCGGCAGCTTTGCGATCTGTGAGCCGCCATGGACAATGAGTACGTCATCAGGCCGGTGAGGGTCGCCAGTTGCCAGCGGCATGGCAGCAGAGCTGCCGTTCGCTTTGGTTGGCACGCCAGTGTTGGGTAACAGTAAGCGCGCAACGCGCCCACCGTGATGCGCGGCGATCAGTACCGTAGTGCTGGAGTAGGGGATCTGTCACGCGCGGTTTGCCAGCCACCTTGTAATCCTCGATCCCTGCCTGGGTTTTGCTCAGTTCTGCAACGTCGGTGACCGTTTGACGTTTCGGCCATGCCGCCGGCGTTTCTCCATAGGTTTGTGCACAGAAACCGTGGATTACTTTATGCCGCCGCGCCGCCTGTCATGCGCGCGCATTGACTCTTGCGCGTCTGGCGAAGCGCAGTCTGGCGAAGCGCAGCTTGACACGGGCGATCTATGCGAGTAGATTTTTCTGTGTTCCTTGCAGTACGCAGTCTAGTCCCACTAGCACTGCGGCGACCAGTCAGCCCCTGTCACTGGTACGGCCGAAAGGCTTGGGGTTCTCTCAGCAGCAACCACCCGAACGGGAAGATTTCACTTCCCGCCCGGGGTGTGCGATCTCCCGTTTTTCTTTTCTGAACAGGAGATCGTCATGAGCCAGCAATCCAGCACCAATCCTTCCAACGCGCCTGCCCAAGGCAAGCAGTTTTTCGACCTGCATGTTCGGGGCATCGGCTATCTGAACCGCACGCGCGTGGTCAACACCAAGGCCAAGGGCGGACGCCGGGGAGATCCCTTCCTCGCTTGCAGCATCAACGCGCTGCACGGCGACGCGGGGGATCCCAACACCAGCCTCTTCGACTGCCGTGTGTCGGGCAACGATGCGCAGCGGATCGTCCAGGCCGTGATGCCCGACGTTGAAGCGAAGAAGAAGGTCATCGTTGGCTTCACCATCGGCGACATCTACGCCCACGCCTACGAGCGCAAGGTCAGAACGCAGGGCGCCGACGGCAAGTGGGTCGACACCGGCGCGACGGAGATGGCCTCGCTCATCAAGGGCCGGCTGCTCCAGATCACCTACGTGAAGATCGACGACGAGGTTGTCTATCGCGTCGATTCGGACGGCGTGGTCACGACGACGCTCGACCTCTCGGACGGCGAACAGCGGCGCGACGGCACCAACGGCTAAGCAGCGCAGTTCTCGTTCTCAACCAGACGGATCCCTCTCATCGCGAGAGGGGTCCGTTTTCTCTTGGAGAAAGCCAATGAACGCACTTCATCGTCTTGCCGTGCTGATCGCGGCCTACCTTCAACGCTTTATCCGCATGTCCGATCTGTTTCTGGCCAACCGGGTGAGTGGGCTCGAGTTCCTGAAGTCGCTTCGCCTGTCGCGCAGAGTGGCATTTCTGGTCGGCGGGGGCATCGTCTTCTGTGACCGAAACGACGAACAGGGTTACTTCCAGTCGCCGCGATGCGCCACCTGCGGTTGCCGTCAGCACGAAACCACTTAGGAGGCCGGACATGGAACGCGCAAACATCGAGTACGGACAGCTTGCTCTGACCATCGGCCGCGAACTGCCGCTGCGGGTGCTGGGCTGGGGCACGAACTTCTTCATCGGCACCGCCGACGAAGAGGGGCCGTGCAGCCGCGAGTCGGTTGAATACTGGGCGGATAAAGGCCAGGCCGAAGCCGCGCTGGCCAACCGCCGCTGGACGCAACGCCGCGAGCCGTAGCCGATTTGATAGAATCGTCTGAACAACAGCCACCCTTCGCAGGAAGGGTGCTGTCCCAAGTCGCAGCGAATACCGCTTCGGACAGCACGATTTCCAGCGTTTTGCGTGTTTCGCATAAAACACGACGCCGCTTCGCGGTGAAAAGTGACCTGTCAGCCCCTGATACAGGTACGACCGCAAGGTCCGGGGTTACTTATGTCGGGAACTCCCTGTCGACTATCTGACTGAAGCACCCGGTCGATACAGCAACCAAGCATCGCGGCCGGAGCGGAAACCCGGCCGTAGCGTAGCAAGCAAAACCCGTCGGTCTCTCACGAGACTGGCGGGTTTCACCCACCACCACCCGTCGGGGATCATCCCCGGCAACGGGCATGGTCTCCGGCAACACTTCCCTGGAGATCACACCATGTCCATATCCCTTTCCGGCACACTGCGCATCAAGCGGATCAACGGCAGCAACGGGCCATTCTGCGTCGGCGACCTGGAAACCGAAATCGGCGAGTTTCGCGTCAAGGACGCGGTACTCGACCAGTTCGACGAAGGCACCTACAACGGACAGTTTTGGATCACGCAAATCTTCCCCTGGTCCTATACCGCCTATGGGCGCATGGTGATCGAAATCCGCGCCAAGCTCGCCGACCTGCAGATCGAGGGTCAGCGGCGCAACGGCGGGAACAAGGAGATCGAGGAGCCGGATCCGGTCAAGGAGGCGCCCAGCGCAACACCCGCTCCGGCGCTGCCGCAGGCCTCGCCCGAGGAAGTGTCCGGGCAGTCCGAGCCGGCGTCGTCCGAGCAGCAGGCGGAAACGCAGACCGATAGCAATCCCGCCGAACACGATTCGGCCGTCTCCGACGATCCCGACCTCGCGTTGTTCGGCGCCGAGTTGTACGCATCGGTGCAGGCCGGGCAGGGGGTCAAGCTCGATCCGACCATCGACCGCATCCAGTTCCGCCAACAGCGCGATCGGCTCAAGGCGCTGCACTACAAGTTCGACGCCGGGTCGCAGTCCTGGCAAGCGGGCGCCGAGTAGGCGTTTTTCAGCGTTCACAGGCCCGCTTCGCGGGCTTTCCGATGATGGGTCCGTCATCGGAAAGCCCGTCCAGCGGGCGGCACCCAAACAGGTAGGCGGCCGACCGACAGGCCGCGGCATTTCGCGCCTCTCGCGCCCATGTATCCGGCATCTTCGGCCCTCACTAGCGGATGCCTCGCCGAATCGGCGTTCCTGCCGGCGCGGCGACGAGGGTGGCCTCTGAATCGACGTATCGCAAGCAGAACCCGCAACGGGTTCCCCGAAGACCTTCGGACGAGGGTCTTGCGGGAAATCGTTGTGTCGTGCCGCGCTCGCGTGCGGCCGAGCGAGGTCCGTCAGCCCCTGAGACGGACACGGATGCCTGGCATCCCGGGGTTTCATTCGCACCATCCATTCACGCCTGTCGGGCCGACTCCCGACGGGAGGCCGACAGGTTTCATTCACGCAACCTGGAGGCAGCCCATGGCACTCATGTTCCCGCGACTTGCTCGCAACTTCATCAAAGACGGTTACTTTCCGACCGACGAGAGCACCCTCGAGCGCATTCTCTCCGCGCTCGATATCGGCGCCGGCACGCTGCGGATCTTCGATCCTTGCTGCGGCGAAGGGGTGGCCCTGGCGGAAGCCAGAAGCCACCTGCAGGCCTGTGGCGCCCTCGTCCAGGCTCTGGGCGTCGAATACGACGCCGCGCGCGCCTGGCACGCGAAGGGGCTGCTCGACACGGTCTTGCACAGCGACATCAACGACGTGGTCTGTTCGCTTCGGTCGATGGGCCTGCTGTTTCTCAATCCGCCCTATGGCGATGTGGTCTCCGACAAGGCGCAGACCGGCGACAACGCCAAGGGCGAGCGCCTGGAGAAGATCTTCTTCCGGCGCACTTACGGCGCCTTGCGCTATGGCGGCGTGCTGGTGCTGATCGTGCCGCACTATGTTCTGGACGGCGAGTTCGCGCACCTGATCGGGCGCAACTTCGAGCGTGTCCATTGCGCGATGGCGCCGGAGACGCGTTTCAAGCAGGCGGTCGTGCTGGCCGTGCGCAAGCGCGGCGAGCGGCCCGATCCGGCGGTGGTCAGCCGGCTCGAAGCGGTCGGCCGCGGCGAATGTCTCGGCGAGGTACTGCCCGAGGTCTGGTCGCAGGCGCCGTACCTGGTGCCGGAGGCCGATCCGGCCGAGGCGGACTGGCGCTTTCATGCGGTACGCATCGACGGCGCGCAACTGGGAGCCGAATTGCAGCGCTTGCGTGCCAGCACGCTCTGGCCGAGCTTCTCGACGCATTTCGGACAGCACCAGCGCGAACATCGGCCGCCGTTGCGGGCGATGCGGCCCTGGCATCTGGCGCTCGCCCTGGCGGCGGGCCAAATCTGCGGCACGGTCAGAGCGCCCGACGGTCGCGTTCTCCTGGTGAAGGGGAACACGTACAAGAGCAGGCGCGAGGCCATCGACTTCGTCACCCATGACAACGGGTCGGTGACCGAGACCCGCACGATGACCGACATTTTCGTGCCGGTGATCCGCGGTCTGGACGTCACGCCGGGCGCGCAACGCGGCGCCATCGTAACCATCACCTAGCGCGGCTTCGGCCGCCGGCGGACCGGCTCACGCCTGTCCGGCCTTCTCTTCATCCGTGCGACCCGCAGGGGAGTGACCCCCTGGCGGGCGCTCCCTCGTGGGTCTTCTTTCAACGACGCCATCAAGGAGCGCAAGATGCACGCAGAATTTCATCGATATCCCAGCTTGTGGGTGCTTGTCGGCGAGGCCGAGGTACGGGCCACACAAGCGCCTTCGTTACTTCACAACGGCCCCGACTGCAGGCTCTACGTTCGCACGACACTTGCCCTGCACGGGCTCGAGGTGGCGAACTTTCCCATACCCGAGCGCGTCGGCCTGCGCGCCTCCGCGGATCTGTTTCGTGAAACGCTCGAAGAGCGTCGCACCAGTTTCTACCGGGAACTGGTGGATCGCATGGCGTGCCTCGACCGATTCGGCGCGCGTGCGCCGGCGAGTCGGCAGACCAAACCGGAGAGTGTCAGGGACTTCGCGCTACGAATGCTGGCTCGCGGCGAGGAACTATTGCAGAACCTAGACCGCGATCGCGGCAACCCGTCGCCGAACGAGCCGGACGCGGGCCTGCCCGCGCTGCGCGACGCAGTCGGCGAACTGGCGCGGCTTTTGAGCGAGCGTCTCGCGCCCGACAGCGCGTTCTACGACGCGATCGCCCAATCGGTCTCCATACCGACCTGGGCGGAGATCGAGCGGCGTGCCAGCACGCGCGACGACGAGTTCTGGCTGGTGCCGGTCAATCTGGCGTGATGGCTGCGCCTTGCCCCTTCCGGGGGCTTTTTCGAGTGGAAGAGGCGGTCGAGGCCTGCGGGGCAGTGCAGCGCGTCGACCGCTGAAGTTCGTAAAACCGGTGCCCGCGTTTCGCGGGTGCCAGCGTCATCCCACCCTGCGCGGGGAGAAGCTCTCCCGCCGGGGGTCGCTTTCTTCCCGCGCTTCACTTGCAAAGGAGAAAGTCATGATGAACCTTGCCATTCCCGCGGGCCTGCTGAGCCGCAACATCAACCAGTACAGCGACATAGGCGCGGCACGCAAACACGCGTTTCACAAGGATGGCCGCCGCTTTCTGAAGCGGCTGGCAGCGGCCGTGGGGCTTCCCAAGGACAGCTTCGAGGTCCGCGTTAACCGGGGCGGCATCGCAGTCAGCGGCGAAGTGACGTTGCACAGCGAAACGCTCTACGTGCAGCTCTACGAGAGCGTCATCCGACCTGGCGTGGACATGTTGTACCGGCGTTGCCGGGGACGGCGCGACTACTGCGGCGAGGAGAATCACTTCGCCGACCCGGCCGCGCTCGACGATGCCCAGCGGATGGAGCGCTTCGTGCGGAATCTGCGCATCCTGGGCGGACTGGTCCCGAACGACGGTCGGCTCGCCGCGTAGGGGGCCGCCATGGACGTGACCTGCGCCCACTGCGGCGAACCCTGGGACAGCGACCACATGCTGTTCGACGAAGTCTGGGAATGGGGTCTGCCCGAGGCGACGGCGCGCGACTTCAATCGCAACCCGCGCTTCGGCGGTCCCGCGGACCCGGTACGAATCGCTGCCGGGCAGTCTGGCTGGCAGTTCGCCGGCGCGAGTCCGCTGGCCATCCTGCGCTGCCCGTCCTGCAAGGGGCGCGCGCCGTTGGCGGATGCCGACGAGCGTGCGGTGAAAACCCGTATCGCCGAGCAGCTGCTGGGCGGCGACCAAGACGGCTTGATCGTCGAACTCGCCGATCTCTGAATCTTCCTGCAACCCAACTGCCGGCGCCCCGCCTGGGGCGTCCGGCGCCATCCAATTCCCGAAAGGAGCAAACCCATGAGCACCATCACGATGCAATCCAAGAAGGCCGCCGCCAGCGTCCAGCCGTTTCTGTCCGCCAGGCAATGGGCAACCATGCTCGCGCTGTGCAAGGGCGAGGAAGGCGAGTTCTTCCAACAGAAGTTCATCGACCTGGCACAACAGATCGACACCATGCCCAAGACCTACGAGCAGAGCGGCCAGTGCGATCAGGCGATCGTGCACCTGCACTACTTCCTCGCCGGATCCGACTGGTACATCACCGAGAAGGATAGGGAGGGCGGCGTGGATCAGGCTTTCGGCTACGCCTGCCTCAACGGCCTTGAAGACTTTGCCGAGATCGGCTACATCAGCATCGCGGAGATCACGCGCTATGGGGCCGAACTGGACTTGCACTGGACGCTGTGTACCCTGGCCGATGTCAAGGCCCTGCGTGCCCGTCTGGCGCGTTCCTGGGCCGCGTAGCGACACCGTGCTGCTCGGTGGCCGCATCCGGCGCGATCAATCGCGCCTTGCCCCTTCAGGGGGCTTTTTCGAGTAGACGAGCCATATCGGTAAAGGCGGCTGTGGCCGCGGCGGACCGGCTCACGCTGGTCCGGCTCTTTTCTTCATCCGTGCGACCCGCAGGGGAGTGATCCCCTGGCGGGCGCTCCTTAGTAGGTCTTCTTTCAACGACAACATCAAGGAGCGCAAGATGCACGCAGAACCAGAATCCAATCAACCCAGCTTGTGGGTGCTTGTCGGCGAGGCAGAGGTACTGGCTGGGCAGGCGCCTCGTTCGCTTCAAAACGGCGCCGATTGCGGGCAGTATGTTCGCGCCACACTTGCCCGGCATGGACTTGCGGTGGCGGGAATTCCCACACCCTATCGCCTCAGCATGCGACGCGAAGCTCAGCTGTTTCGCATGCCGCTCGAACTGCGCCGCCACGCCTTCCATCGCAAAGTCCTGCAAAGCATCTCGCGCCTCGAACGCTATCTCGAGGAATGCGGCGAAGCTGCGCCGGATCTGATGGGCGAGGCAGAAACTGTCGGCGAGTACGGGCTGCGAATCCTCGCGTGCGGCAAGACTCTGCTTCGGCAGATCGCCCGCGACCCGACATGCAAGTATCACGACGTATTCGTGCCGGGGCTACGCGATACGGTGGCCCTGCTGGCGCAGCAGATGAGCGCGCGTCTCACGGTCGATAGCATGTTCTACGACGCGATCGCCCAATCGGTCTCGATACCGACCTGGGCGGAGATCGAGCGGCGTGCCAGCGCGCGCGACGACGAGTTCTGGCTGGTGCCGGTCAATCTGGCGTGATGGCTGCGCCTTGCCCCTTCAGGGGGCTTTTTCGAGGGGATTGCGTGTCCCTTGGAAACAGCCGCTTGCTGGACTATCATCTGCATTGCATTCGTCGTACCGCCTTGGCTTCAGCGCCTGGCGTGCAACCAGTCAGCCCCTGCAACTGGGTCGGCCGCAAGGCCCGGGGTTCCTTCAGTCTCATCCACCCGAACGGGAAGATTCCACTTCCCGCCCGGGGCGTGCGATCTCCCGTTTTTCTTTTCCGAACAGGAGATCGTCATGACGCAATCCGCTCAGCAATCCGCTCGGTCCTCCGCCGACAAGCTCAGCCAGCAGTTGAACGCCAACCTGCGTTCGATGGAACTGGGTCAGTGGAAATATCTGGTCTCGAAAATCGACGAGCCGACGACTGCCCGGCTCATTGTCGAATACCTCGACAGCGAGCCGGCCCAGAAGGCGCGCTTTGCCGGGATCTACATCCGCGCACGCGATACCGTGCAACGAGCGCGTGTGCGCTACGCCAGAGCCCTCAAGTGGGGCCAAATGGCCGGGCGTCTGACCCGGTGGGTCATTCGATCCACCCGGCGGCGCGCGGCCGGCCGCTCTGCCGACAGCACGGACGGCGCGCGTAGCGAGCCGCCGGGTGCTTCGTCGCTCTGGCCGGAACTGCTCGCGCAGTAGCGTCGCAGTAGCGTAATTCATTCACCCACCCGTCACGGGGGACAAGTGCCCCCGGCGGGCGCTTGTTTCCCGCGTGATCGACTTGCAAAGGAATCAAGCCATGAACCCACCCGTTCCCGCAACCGGCGTCGAGCCGCCGGATTGGGCCGTCGCCGCACCGATGGGCGCAACGACCCTGTATGCCGTCCGCGAATGCAGCGACGTATTCGTCGACGCCGCCCTGCGCGACAGCGCCGGCGAACTGATGTTTCTCTCCATGTACGGCCGCGACACGGCCATGCTGCATTTTCTGGCCTCGTTCACCCTGCCGGTCGGTAACGGCGGGCGAAACGGCTTCACCCTGGTAAGGGGCGCCGAGCGGCATCCGATCGGTCTCGCCGATCCGGCACGGCTGGACAAGCTGACCGGCCGGCTGCCGCGCGAAAACCTGTTCGGCAACCTGACGCATCTCTGGCTCTACCACCGGGAAGGCATCCAGCCCGACCGCAGCAACCGCAGTGCACTGCTGCTGCGCTTCGAGGAATCCGACGAAGCGTTCGCGATGCGAACCTGGTTACTAGTACGCGACCTGAGTCCGGTACCGCTGCTCGAGCATTGGCGCGAACCGCTGATGCAAGCGACGGGCGAGCTGCTCATTACGCCCTTGTCGGCCGGCAGCGCGCCGCCGATCGGCGTGGTGGATGGCGTGCGTCTGCGCTTGCCGGACGCGTTCGAGCAGATCGTCTCGGCGGCCGTGGCCGAGGGGGCGCTGACACTCGAGGCCGGTGATTTGCCGGCGGACTGTGTGGCGCGAGTCCGCAGCGCCGCCGCGCGTTTGTGTCCGGCAACCGTCGCCGGCGAACCAACCGGTGCCGGCGTCGATTCACCGTGACGGCCACAACGCCGGCGAGCGCAGATTTAGACCGAAGAGATTGGAGATGGACATGGACATGGAAAGAGACTTCATGGCTGCACTATCGTATGGCAAAGCCGCACTGAAGAAGCTATCTCCAGTCGGCCCGCATTTTCGGTTGTACCGCGCTGAACTACTCGGAGAGCGACCCGAAGAATGGACGGTGATGAGAGTCACCGGCGCTGACTTCCGGCACGCGAAATCAGGGCCAAACAAAGGGAAGCTGTCTGTATTCGTCAATGGGTCACAGCGGTCTGCCTATGTGACGCGAGCAGAAATACAGGCATGTGACTAACCCGTATTGATCTGCTGATTCCCGCCTTCGGCGGGTGACTTCAGTCGGCCAGCCGGCCGGCTCTTTCAATCAACCCGTGCGGGTGCGCTTCCCGCATGGGCGGCGCGTCTCCGCATGTTCCGTTCACGCATTGGAGACGATCATGACAATCATCGATACAACCCCTCCCGCAGCGCAGGCGCTGCCCCATCCTGCCGAATTCTCGCTCGGCGACTTCGTGGCCACCTTCGGCGACTCCTTGCTCGATGCGGTGCGCAGTCAGAACCCGCCGGTCTATGACGGCAATCCCAGCGCCGCGCGGGGTGCCGTCATGGACGCCTTGTTGCGCAAGCCCTTTCCGGCGCAACGGGAAGTGGTCCAGGCGGTCACCGCGCTGCTGTGCGATGCCGGTGAGCCGGCCGCGATCATCAACGGCGAGATGGGCACCGGCAAAACCCTGATGGCCATTGCGGCTGCCGCGGTGATGCACGCCGAAGGCCCGCAGTACGCCAGGACACTGGTGATCTCGCCGCCGCATCTGGTCTATAAGTGGCGTCGCGAAATCAAGCAGACGGTGCCCGGCGCACGGGTCTGGATCCTCAACGGACCCGACACGCTGCGCAAGCTGCTCAGTCTGCGGGCGATGCGCGACAAGCCACAAACGCCGGAGTTCTTCATCCTCGGCCGTGTGCGAATGCGCATGGGCTTTCATTGGCGAGCGGCCTTCGTCGAGCGGCGCACGATCTATCGCGACGACTTTGGCGGGGTGCATCGGGCACGCTACGCGGCCTGCCCGGATTGTGGCGAGTATCTGACGCATCAAATGGTCGACGGGACGGACACGCCCCTGTCGCCGGAAGGGGCAAAGATCGCCCTCAATGCCAACCGGGAGTCCTGCCGCGCCTGCAATTCGCGTCTGTGGACCCTGATTCATAAAGGAGTGGCGGCGCGCAGCCGGCGCGACATCGTGCTCGATGCGCTCCAGCAATTGCCGACCATCGGCGCCAAGACCGCGCAAGACCTGCTCAAGCGGTTCGGTGCCGATCTGCTGGGCTCGATGCTCGAAGACAACGTGTATGAGCTTATCAATCTGATGGACGAGCAAGGCGATCTGGTGTTCACGGACCGCCAGGCCGGGCGTATCGAACGGGCGCTGGCGAACACCGAATTCGCCTTCGGTCAGGGCGACTACCAGGCATCAGAATTCATCAAACGCTATTTGCCGCAAGGCTATTTCGGTCTGCTGGTGGTCGATGAGGGCCACGAGTACAAGTCGGAAGGATCGGCCCAGGGCCAGGCCATGGGGGTGCTGGCGCGCAAGTGTCGCAAGACGCTGCTGCTCACCGGCACCTTGATGGGCGGCTATGCCGACGATCTGTTCTACCTGCTCCACCGCCTGAACCCGTCGGCGATGATCGCGGACGGCTATCGCTTCAATGCCCGTGGCACGCTGGGCACCGCGTCGATGGGTTTCATGCGCGATCACGGCGTACTGGTGGAAGTGTTCAAGGAATCGGCCGCCGAGTCGCATCGCACCGCCAAGGGCAAGAACGTCGCCTCGCACATCAAGAAGGGCGCCGGTTTCGGTCCCAAGGGCATCATGCGTTATGTGCTGCCCTGGACGGCTTTCATGAAACTGGCCGATATCGAGGCCGGCATTCTGCCCGGGTACACCGAGCATTTCACGCAAGTGGAAATGAGCGATGAACAGGCAGAGGCTTACCGAACCCTGTCGACGATTCTGTCAGGCGAACTGCGCTGCGCGCTGGCCAAGGGCGATCCCACGCTGTTGGGGGTTGTCCTGCAGGTGTTGCTGGCCTGGCCCGACTGCGCGTTTCGCCACGAACAGGTCAAACATCCGCGTTCCGGGGTCACCCTGGCGTTTCAGCAAGCCGTCTTCGACGATGGCGAGCCGATGCCCAAGGAACTCGCCTTGCTCGACCTGTGCAAGCAGGAGAAGGGCAGGGGACGCAAGGTGCTGGCCTACTCGGTCTATACGGGGACGCGCGATACCACCGCGCGGCTCAAGGTGTTGCTGGAGCGCGAAGGCCTGCGCGTGGCGGTATTGCGCGCGAGCGTGGCGGCCACCAAGCGCGAGGACTGGGTCTCCGACCAGGTCGAGCGCGGCATCGATGTGCTCTTGACTAATCCCGAGCTGGTCAAAACCGGGCTCGATCTGCTGGACTTCCCGACGATCGTGTTCATGCAGTCCGGGTATAACGTGTACACGCTTCAGCAGGCCGCACGCCGTTCCTGGCGCATCGGCCAGAAGCGGGATGTCGCCGTACATTTCTTTGGATATGGCGGCACGGCCCAGATGGCGTGCCTCGAGCTGATGGCCAAGAAGATCGCCGTCAGCCAGTCCACCTCCGGCGACATGCCGGAGTCCGGGCTGGACATCCTGAATCAGAACGGCGATTCGATCGAGGTCGCGTTGGCCAAGCAGTTGATTGCCTGAGTCGTAACGAGTCTTTCTTTCCACCACCCTTGCGGGGAGAGTCCCCGCAAGGGGACTCCCCGCATCTTCTCCAGGAGATGCGCAATGAAAAGGAAGTTTGAAGTCAGCTATTCACTGCCCTATCGACATTACGAGACGATCGGCGTCGAAGCCGACGATGCGGCCAGTGCAGTCGAGAAGGTCAAGGCCGCGTTCGATGACGCGACGCTATGGGACGATCTGCCGCACATGCCGATCCTCGATGACGAGTATGAGGAAGACGGCGATGCGGGGGAAGTGCTGGCGTTCGACTGCAAGGAGGTCGACGCGCTCGTTGTGCAGCCTTCAATGCGCAAGGAGCGGCGCTTGCAAGCGGCGCAGCGGGCGTGCGCGGCATTGTTGGAGGCCTGCGCGCATCGCACTCCGTCCGATCCTGTGACGTGGTCTGACATCGAGCCCGCTTACACACTGGCGCTTGCGGCATGCGGGAAGGAACGCGCCGGCCACGCTGGTGCGGATGCGGAACCGACGCGGACACCCGCTGGCAATGGTGCATCCGCAAACCTTTGCGCCAACGACGAAGTCGCCCTTGGTACACCGGGCAGGCTGGTCACGCTGGACGGCGTCGCCATTCAGGGAACGCTTGAGTCGCTCAGCGGTGTTGCCGGCATTACGTCGGCGGTCCGCAAGGAGGATGGCTCGCTGGATGTCGACTACGAAGGCGGGACCAGAATCTGCTGGGACGACCAGCGGACCCGGAAGAGCCCGGCAGGCGAAGACCTCTTCGTCACTGAGGACGGTGACGAAGTGCCCGCGAACCAGGTCAAGTTGGTTTCCGGGGACTGACCACCATCAACGACCCACGAGGGGTCTCTGGCCTGCAGGAGGATCTATGTCCAACGAGACAGTGGAAGACGTAGTGCGCGGCTACGGCAAAGCCAACGCGGCCGGGCTCACCACCCTGATGGAAGTCGATGACTGGCAGCGTATCGCCAGGCAGGAGATCGAACGCAGGGCAACCGGCATCATACAGGTGCTGGAAGATGCCACGCTAAGGGGCATCGCGGCCGGTGAAATCGACATGCGTGCGGTGTGCCGGCAAGTGCTTGAAGAACAGGGCAGGGCGCGGCCTTGAAGACGCATGCCGGTGAGCGCGCAAAAGCGCCTCTTCGGCAACGCGCTGACGAAAGCCGATATTGGCATGGCGCCACCGCGTCCTTCGTACTATCCTGTTGTTGTACTCGCAGTCCCGCCGCCGCGCAACGCGGCCGGCGCATGAGGCCAGTCAGCCCCTGCAACTGGCACGGTCGCAAGACCTGGGGTTACCTCAGTTCCACCCACCCGATCGGGAGATTGCTTCTTCCCCGATCGGGTGAAGGCGATCTTCCGTTCACTTCTCATGGAGATCGTCATGTCAGACAACGTATCCGCATCTTCTGTTCGATCGGCCGACAAGCCAAACACGGAGCGCCTCGCGCCGAGACCTACCAGCCCAATCGATAAACACCGCGCCGAGCCCGTGGGCTCGGTCGATGGAGAACCGGCCCAGCTCGAAGCCGCAAAGCAGGGCCTCGCATTCCAACGTAAGGAAGCATTGGCGTTCGTCGCTATGGTTGCCGGGCTTTGCATCTGGTGCCATGACAAGGACGATGGATCGCCGTATGAGGAAGTCGAAGAGCCGTCGTGGGGTTTCGTCGACTCTCACGATTGCCTGATGAATCTGATCGAGCAAGCCCGCGCAATTCTGGCGGGCAGGCCCGATTCCGCGGGCCTTGCGGACTACGACGATTGTGCGACGGTGGCGGATCTCTACGACACGCAGCCGGCGCCCTCTCTTTCTGGCGTAGATAAATTGCTTGTCCCTTTCCGCGTCACGCTGAACGAAGCACCGGGCGACAGGTTCACGCTGGTATTCGACTGCATGGCAGAAGATGCCGGCCACGCTGCCGAGCAGGCTGAAAACGCCTATCCCGGTTGCACCGTCCTCAACTGCACCGAGTTCGCGGGCAATCTGCCGCTGAACGCCTGGCTGCGCAACCTCAAACCAGGCGATCGGGTCTGGTGGAATGATCCCCATCACCACAAGTCGTTCGGGTACTACACCATCGACCGCATCAATGGCGATGAAATCATCTTCGATGATGCCATTCTGTTTGTGAAGAACGCCGACGGCACCAGTGCCGAAGTGTTGGCGCGGGAGTTGTCGGCGGTGAAGCCGGAGAACCTTCAGCCAGTGACAGACGGCGACTGCGGCAATGGCGACCTGGTCGGCTATGCGACCTCGAAAGAGGAGGCGATCGCCGTCGGCAATGCGTCATTGGTCGATGAAGTGGTCGATGCGTACCGTGTTGAGAACATCACGCTGCGCGACGGCACCCAGGTCGACAAGGCGTGGGTCGTACTGACCCACGGTATTGGCGAGAAGGCGCGCGTTCGGCTCACGGTGGACGTCACCTACGATCTGAACGGCGTCGGTGCCGAGGCGATGCGTGATCGTCTTTACCAAATGTGCGTGCGCGCCATCGGCGATGGCCTGCTCACCGGCGACACGGACGCGACTGTCGAGGCGTATTCGATAGACGCTGCACAGGTCGAGAAACCGCTGACTGAAGAGGAAGTCGCCGACTGGATGCGGCAACGCATCGAAAGCGGTCAACTCCACCCGGAGGACATTGCGCGTCGCCTGGCCCGTTACGGGCTCATGGAAGTGCCGGCCTTCGTCGCCGAAATGCGGGAACGCATGGAAATGGCAGAGGCGGGCTGAGCGGCGACGTCGCGTCGCGTAGCCAATCATCAACCCTTGTGGGGAATCCCCACAAGGGGGTTCCTCACGCAATCACGGAGGAACCCCTCTCATGAAAATGGCAACTGTACTGAGCCTGCGCGACAAGCGCGGCGCCCCCCAGCTATGGATCGAATCGCTGGCCGTGTCGCGCGCCGGGTTTGAACCGGGCGCGCGATTTTCCGTCGACGTCCGATTGACTGGCGTTGTGTTGCGCGTCGACCCCGATGGCGATCGCACGGTGTCGCGCAAATTGCGCGGCCCGTCGGTAGTGGCGGTGATCGATATCAACTCGAGCCTGACGTTGGCGCCACTGGCCGGCCACGACGCGGTACGCGTCGTGTACGGGCAGCATTGCATCTTCGTCTCGCTGCTGGCCAGCGAAGTCCGGCGCCAGCGTCGCCTAAAGCGGCTGCAGGCGCACTTGGAAGCCGCGTTTCTGGACACTGGCGGCGTGGCGTGCGGCGGCGGGATTCTGTCCCATGCCTTGCACGCTGGCCTGGCGGATGCCGGGCTGCGTGCTCACACCCGTGTCGCCAACGAGATCCGCAGTGACCTGGTGGAGCACGCGATGGTTCACAACGATGCCTTTGACGAAGCGACCATCATGGTCAACATGCCGCTGCAGGAACTGGCCTTCGACGAGCCGGTCATGCGACGATTGCCCGAAGTGGACGTCCTGGAGCTTGGACTGCCATGTTCGGGTGCATCCAGCGCCGGGCGGGCAAAGAACAAGCTCGCCATTCCCGAGGAGCACGAGCTGGTCGGCCATCTCGTCGCATCGGCTATTGCGGTCATTGCCCGTCTGAATCCGGTCGCTTTGTTGATGGAAAATGTGCCGTTGTATGCCCACAGCGCATCGGCGGCGATCCTGCGAACCACGTTGCGCGATATGCGCTATGACGTGCAAGAGTGTGTGCTGCTGGGTACCGACTGGGGCGAGCTTGAAGCGCGCCAGCGCTGGTATCTGGTGGCCACAACGAAGGGCATCGATTTCGATCTGGCGTCGTTGCAGCCGGGCCGCTATCCGGTGCGAACCCTGGCCGACATCATGGAGCCGATCGCGAACGACGATCCGTGCTGGAGTCCGATGCAGTACCTGAAAGACAAGGAGCAGCGCGATCGGGACGCAGGCAAGGGATTCAGGATGCAGCTCTACGGCGGCAGCGAGACCAGCATCAACACGTTGACCAAGGGACTCGCCAAACGCAGATCGACCGATCCGTTTTTTCGGCATCCAGAGAAGCCGGACTTGTTGCGCCTACCGTCTGTGCGCGAGCATGCACGCTGCAAGGGCATTCCCGAGCATCTGGTGGCAGGGCTTTGCCAGAGTACGGGACATGAATTGCTCGGGCAGAGCGTGGTCTATCGGCCGGTTCGAGAAATCGCGCGACATCTGGGCGAAGCGCTGGCCAACCACGCGCTGACCGAGATCGCGCCTTGCCGGGTGACATACCCCTGCGCGGCGTAAAATCGCAAGCGTTGTCTCCTCCTTGACCCCGGCCTGGCCGGGGTTTTTCTTTTGGGTTGGAGGCGGGGCTATTCGCGGGCTGTTGAAATGATGGCACGGTCAGGAAAGCGGTTCAGTCTTGAATCCAGTGCACCGAGTCACCTTGGCATTTCAGCCGAACAAGCGTTTCCGCTGACGACCCATTGCCGACATCCGAGCAAACGGGGGTTCAAAGACAGGTATCAGAGTTTAGCCGTCATCCGATCAACTCACCAACTACGCCCCCCGCCCTGAGCCGCCGTTGGCTCTGTGGCATCGATGGCCGGTGTCGATCTTTTACCGGCCATTCCTCCAAAAGTTTTCGGCTATTGCTGAGCGCGGTGGCGATCGGGCTCATCTGACAGGCCTTCGATGGCCCCTCTACGTTCAGGTCGTGAGGCTGACCCGGGGGAAACCCTCGGCCAGATGGTCGATCAGCGCGCGGACCGCCGGCGGCAGGCCGCGTCTCGTGGTGAATACCAGGTGCACGATGCCGCGCTGACCGCGCCAGCCGGGGAGAACCCGGACGAGTCGACCCGCGAGCAGCGCATCGCGACACACGTGGTCCGGCAGTAAGGCAACGCCCATGCCGTCTGCGGCCGCGTTGCGCACGGTCGCCATGTTGCTGCAGCCGAGTCGTGGCTCGAAGCGGACGATCTGCGTGGCGCCGCCCTCGGATTCGAGCTGCCATACGTCTGAGACACCTTCGTCGCTGGTCGCGAGCATCGGCAGGCTAGAGAGCTGATCCACCGAAGCGATCTGGCTGGCGAGCTGTGGACTTGCGACCAGGATGCGTATCGATATGCCGAGCGAGCGCATGATGAGCGCGGCGTCGCTGGTGAGCGCGACGCGGATGCGCAAGGCTAGGTCCACGCGCTCATCGATCAGGTCGAGCGCGCGATCGGCGGCGATGAGCTGCAGCCGCACTTTCGGATAGCGGGCCAGGAACGACGACACGAGGCCGGAGAGGGGCTCGACCATGCCCGTCGGGCAGCTGAACCGGATGCGACCGTACGGTTCCGCCTGGGCCTGCATCACCAGTGCTTCGGCCTGTTCGGCCTCGCTCAGCATGGCGCGGCACCGCTCGTAGAACGCTAGGCCAGTATCGGTGACGCGGAAGCGGCGGCTCGAACGCTCGATCAGGCGAAGGCCGAGCCGCGCCTCCAGTGCGGAGATCCGCCGGCTCAATTTCGACTTAGGCTGCCGCAGCGCACGCCCCGCGGCCGCGAAGCCCCCATGCGCCACGACTTCGGCGAAGTAGGCCAGATCGTTCAAGTCTGCGCGCATCGTCGTTCCTCCAACAGAACGCATGGTGCCACAAATGCCATCTATTCACCCAATCGTTCCAAGTTCATCATCATTCGACGGCAATCCGCCGGGACAAGATGGAGCCGGACATGGGCAACCGATTCGAGAACAAAGTAGTGGTAGTCACTGGCGGAACGAGCGGGATTGGCCTCGCGACCGCCAGGGCGTTTGCTGCCGAGGGAGCTGCCGTCTTCGTCACCGGCCGTCGCCAGGATGCGCTGGATGCCGCGGTCAAGGCGATCGGCGGACGGGCGACCGGCGTGCGCGGCGACATGGCCGGCCTCGTCGACATCGACCAGCTTTACGACGCCGTCCAGCAGCAGCACGCACATATCGACGTTGTTTTCGCCAACGCCGGCGGCGGTGAGCTTGCGCCGATCGGCGCGATCACGGAAGACCACTACCAGCGCGCCTTCGACACCAACGTGAAGGGCGTGCTGTTCACGGTCCAGAAAGCGTTGCCGCTGCTGAAGGATGGGGGCTCGGTGATCCTCACCGGCTCCACCACCAGCGTCTCTGGCACGTCAGCGTTCAGCGTGTACTCGGCGACCAAGGCCGCGGTCCGCAATCTCGCCCGCAGCTGGATCCTTGACCTCAAGGATCGTCGCATTCGCGTCAATGTCGTGAGCCCGGGCGTTACCGATACTGCGGGGCTCGATCATCTTTTCGGCGGCGGCGAGCAGGCCGCGGGCACGAAGAGCCACCTGGCGAGCCTCATCCCCGCCGGGCGCATCGGCCGGCCCGACGAAATCGCGAAGGTCGTGCTGTTCCTCGCCTCCGAGGAGGCGAGCTATGTCAACGGCGTCGAACTGTTCGTCGACGGCGGCATGGTCCAGATCTAAGCAACGAGAATCACATGCATCCCAATGAGCAGACTATCCGCGCGCTATACACCACGGCCGAGGTGACCAGCAAGGACACCGCCAAGTTCGTCTGGATGTCCGCACGCCGGCGGCGCGCTTGCGCCTACGGGCAAGAAGATCGATGTGCCTTGCTGCGACGTGTTCCACTTGAAGGACGGGAAGGTCACTTCCTTCCACTGCTACGGCGCAGTGTCAGTCCTAATAAAGCAGCTTGAAGTCACCGGATAAGGAGCAGCCATATCCACCAGAACCCTCGACCAGCTGAACGACATCGAAGATGTTCACATTGGCCGTCCGGCAGGTTTCGGAGTTGAGCGGCCGCTCCTATGACAGCTATGCTGAAGCAATGACTGGCTGGTTCTGGCCGGCAGCCGCCCGTCATTGCCCTGATGGACCCATCCCTCTCTGCTCTACTGATTTCAGCTTGTGACGGTCGGCGCAGCCCGTTGCTGAAACCGACAACACTCGCGCGTTGCCGGGTTTCGCGAGTGTTCCCATTTCTCGCTGTTGCGGGAAGTTGACGGATTCGGTTTTCTAAACGCTATCTTGGACCGGTGACAGCCCAGCGATGGCGACAACGGCCCGGCAATGGCGATCGAGGCAGCACGTCGGTCCGGGGTCCGCAAAACGCGCGCTTTCCGGTGCTGCATGACTTGCACGTTTCCTTGGACCCCTGCACAATGAACCCACTACACCATATCACGCCAGCAGGAGCAAATCATGCAGAGCATGACCATTGAGCAACTACGCGTCGCCCGCGATGCTGGCGGCGTCGCCGGCGTGACCGTCAAGGGACAGGGCGGGGCCTTTCTCGTCCAGATCGCCACTCGCAGCGGTTCCGATGCCGTGCTGGCGAAGGCCCGCAGCAGCGAGCCGCGCCGCTTCGGCAACCTGGTCGCCGCGTTGAATGTGCTGCGCGGCATTGGCATCACGACCGGGCAGTTCGACGCTACCGAATGGAACCCGGACGCCAAGGAAGAAACCGCCGGCAACCGGGGCCGCGCCGATGCGATGCGCAAAGCGCACCAAGCCGCCGCCTACGCGCAATGGCTGGCCGCCGAGATTCAACAGGCTATCGACGATCCCCGACCGAGCATTCCGCACGATGAAGTCATGGGGCGGATGGATGGGCGGATCGCTCGCCACAAACCAGCACGAGGGAAGCGCGCGTGAAACCACAGCAGCAACTACCCGAAGGCATCCCGCCGGCCGCCTTGGCCGCGCTGACGGCCGACCGTGACAGAGGCATGACCGGTACGGAGCGCGTCGCACTTGAGCGCCTGATCGGCATCGCCAAGCGCGATACCGGCCAGAGCCGGCGGGTTGCCGATTTCCTGCTCGCGTGGTGGAACGCCAGCGATTGCGGCAGCTTCGACCTGACCGAGCTATGGGCGCTGGACGATGCCATCACGGCCGACATGACCACCGTGTTTGCCTTCATCGCCCGCGTGAGCAAGTACCCCGACAGCCTGGGCTACGAGAGCGATTTCAAGGCCATCGTGCGCGCATGGCGTCCCGATCTGGCTCAATGAGGTATGGCGAGGCCCCTTATCGGATCGTCTGGCGACCGATGGCCGAGGCAGACTTGGACAACATCATCGACCACATCGCCGAGGACAACCCGACAAGGGCAGGCGAGTTCTGCCAGGAACTTCGCACCAAGACCTTGCCGCTTGCACAGCATCCCAAACTCGGCCGCACCGGCCGGCCGGGCTTGCCGGCGTTCGTTCGCGAGCTGGTCGTGCACCGGAACTACATCGTCTATTACCGCGTGCTTAGCAGAACCCGCACCGTGGAGATTCTGCGCGTGAAGCACGCGGCGCAGCAAACGCCGTGACCACACGGTCGGCCCGACAAAAGCAGATTTCGGTCTGGCGCCGCCACTGATTTCGTACTATGCTTTTCTTGTATTCGTAGTCCCGCCACCGCGCAATGCGGCCGGCGCATGAGGCCAGTCAGCCCCTGCAACTGGCACGGTCGCAAGACCTGGGGTTACTTCAGTTCCACCCACCCGATCGGGAGATTGCATCTTCCCCGATCTGGCGGAAGGCGATCTCCCGTTCACTTCTCATGGAGATCGTCATGTCCGACAACGTATCCGCATTTTCCGATCGACCCGCCGATCCGGCGAAAACGGGGCGCCTCGCGCTCAATCTCACCAATCCGCTCGAAAAGCTGGCCGCCTTCCTGCCGGAAGTCGGCGATCCGATCCTCAATCACGCACACCGCGTCGAGGCGCATTTGGCGGTTCTCGCGCAAGCCAGGGCGCAGGTGACGCGCTGCGAGCAGGAGCTTGGCGACGCGCGCGACGCCTTGTGGCAGCGCATCAGCCAGCATTACGCCGACTCGGAAATCGAGACGGCAGACGTGAAGTGTACGCAACGCCTGTTCTCAGGCGCCGATCGGGGCGAGGGCGTCTGACCGAGCCTGGTCTCGCGTTCGTCCCACGACGTAGGAAATCGTAGTCGGTAGTTTCGCCACCGCCTGGCGCGGTCGGCGCTCGAGGCCAGTCAGCCCCTGTAACTGGTACGGCCGCAAGGTCCGGGGTTTCCTCAGCAGCAACCACCCGAACGGGAAGATTTCACATCCCGGCCGGGGCGTGCGATTTCCCGTTCTCTCTTCCGAAAAGGAGATCGTCATGTCCAATCGCATCCCGCTTCGCGTGGAAAAGTCAGCCGCGCCGGCCGGCTCGACCGCGAAAGAGAATCTGGCGCGAGCCATCCAGTCCGCCCTGTTCTTGCAGAAGGATCTGACCTGCTTGCGGGCGCAGAACGGGCTGATCGCCATCCTGGCACAGCACGAACTCGAAGCGCTCGATCCGCTGGTCAGGCGCCTGCACCTACTGGCGAGCCTGGTTGAACACTGCGGCTGTTTGACAAGCCACCACTAGCGCCGCGATTGACGGGCACCGCTCCAATGAGTATATAGCGAATATATACACGATGGAGGGTGCCATGTCGGTCGATAAGCTCTTGCTGACGTTCCGCGACAAGGACTCGGCGTGCGGCGTCTCGCGCGAGACGCTGCGCATTCTTTCCAAGGAGTTGAATATGCCTGAAACGATGATCGTGCACTTTGCGCTGGCGCGTTTTGCCCGGGAAGTGCTGCCCGGTTACGAGCCGGACGAGGGGCCGTTGAGCAAGGCGGACTTGAAGTGGGTCCGGGCCAGCGCCGAGGCAGCATTGCCCACCGGCAAGGCGCGCGGCACCAAGTCGCTGTTGTAGCGGGCGTGCATCATGTGGCCCGCGCCCGAACCCGGCGACATCGTTTGGTGTCGCTTCCCGCAGCGGCTGCGTGATCGCCCTGGTCCGAAGCCCCGGCCCGCCCTGGTGCTCAGCCTCACCGAGTACGAGGCGGGCTACGCCGTCACGGTGGCCTATGGCACCTCGCAACGGCTGGATCGGCCTGTGGCCGGCGAATTCGCCATCCGCAAGCTGGACAGTCCCGTGGCCTTCGCCCTGGCCGGTCTATCCTTCGATACGAAGTTCGACCTTCGCGAAAGGGTAACCCTGCCCTGGGATGAGGCCTTCTTCGGGGTGCCGCCCAGTCCGGCGTGGGGTCAAACGCCGAAGCTGGGCACCTTGCATCCGTGCCTGATGAAGGCAGTGACCAGCGCAGCACGCGCCGCAAAGTAATGCGGTGAACCAACGCCGCACCCTTCACGCCGGTTGCCGACCCCCTGGGTTGGTGACCGGCTTCAACCATTCAATCCAGCGGGATTCATTTCCCGCCGGGAAGTGCTCCCGCATTTTTTCGGGAGATCGACATGGCAACATTTTCCGGGGTACCGGCATCGGCCGACGCCCTTCTCGCGCCGTTCTTCGGCGTCGAAGCGCCGGACGTCTGGCAGGCCTGCCGTCAAAGCTGGCGCGAAGTGTTGAGTTTGGCGCGCGAGGGACGCACGCCGGCCTGGCTGGCACTGGGCAGCGCGCTGGAAATCATCGAGCGTTCATTGGCTGAAGAACTGGCCCAGCGCGACGCGCTGGATGCGCCGGAACTGGTCAAGCGCTACCTGCAGACCTACCTGGCGGATCGCCCCTACGAGGCGTTTGTGGTGACCCACCTCGATGCGCAGAATCGGCTGATTGTCACCGATTTGGCGTTTCGCGGTAGCGTGACGGAAACCTACGTTTACCCCCGTGAGATTGTGCGTCGGGCCTTGGTTCTCAACAGTGTGAGTGTCATATTTGCTCACAACCATCCGTCATCGGGAAAACCGATTCAATCGCGGGCGGACGAGCGCTTGACCGATGCGCTGAAACAGGCACTGGCCCTGATCGGCGTCAAGGTTCTCGATCACATTATCGTGTCGGGGTGCGAGACGTTGTCCTTTGCGGAACGCGGACTGCTTTAGTCCGGCGCGAGCGTCGAGTGGGTCGCCGTCCATTGTGGCGGCAACCCGCCGGCGTTGCTCACACCGGCTCGGTCACTTCGACATAGGGGCGCTGGCGCCGGCGTTTTGCGATCCGCTCGATCTCACGTTGGCCATCCTCGATCGAGGCCAGGAAGGTGGTCCGCATGGCGCCGAGGCGGCTTCGTCTGCCGCCGTTGTAGCGGACCAGCACCAGGTCGCCAAGCAGGTCGCGCTCGATCGACACCGCGTAGTAGCGCGTTTCCGATTCCCAACGTCGCCAGGCAATCACGATTCGCTTCCTTGTCGTCAGCGGGAGAATCCTCGTCCTTGTGGAGATATGGACGGACGTACAGTATATTGATTCGGATCGAGCCTGTCACATCGGACGCTCGATCCTTGCGCCGTTGCGAGAACGCGAAGAGCCGCCACCGTCAGCATGAGGGGCGGCTCTTCGCGTTTGGCCCGCGCCGGGCGCGCGCAGGCCGACAGAATGCCGGGTGGTTGCATTGCCAAGGCCTTTGTCATAGCATCTCGTACTATCGTTTCCAATTCGGACCCCGGCTATGGCGATTGCGTCCCGTAAAGACATCGACCTCGCGGCACTGCGCGCGGCGAGCGGCTTGAACCAGGCCGATTTCTGGCGCAAGTTCGGCATCAGCCAGAGCGGTGGCAGTCGATACGAGAGGGGGGGCAGGATGCCTATGCCGATACGGATTCTCATCCGGGCATGGCGCGACAAGCTGATTGACGATGCCGCACTGGCGGCATTGCTGCGCAAGGTCCGCCAGACCAAATGACGCGCGGCGCCAGGGCAGGGTCGATAGCGCCATTGGGCGCGCGGCAGATCCCGTGTGGCGATCGCCGGCCGGCTTTGCGCCCGGCCCGATTCGGACTGCGCCGACATCGATCGGGAGCGGGCGTTGGCCAAATCTAGTCTCCTGGAAGATCTGTTTGCGATTGCCTCCAAAATCCCCTGGTGGGTTGGCCTCGGCCTGGCGCTCGCGACGTTCGCGGTCCTGCACGTCATTGCGGGCCAGACCCTGACGGCACCCACCGATCCGGCCAAAGCGGGCAGCTTTGGCATTGCCACGTTCTTCGTGACATTGGCGCGCTACGGGCAGTGGATCCTGCCGATTCCGCTGTTGCTCGGTGCCGCCGTGTCGGCCTTTCAGCGCCGCCAGCGGGCAGCACTGCATTCTCGCGTGGCCGAGGCGGCGGACCCGCTTGCGCTTGTCGACGGGCTGTCGTGGCAGGCGTTCGAGCAACTGGTCGGCGAAGCCTTCCGTCGACGCGGGTTCGACGTCGTCGAAACCGGCGGCGGCGGCGCGGACGGCGGGATCGACCTCGTACTCAGCAAGGGGCGTGAGAAGCACTTCGTCCAATGCAAGCAGTGGAAGGCGCTGCAGGTCGGCGTAGCCGTCGTCAGGGAACTCTACGGCGTCATGGCGGCGCAAGGCGCTGCCGGCGGCTTTGTCGTCACGTCGGGACGCTATACCGCGGACGCGATCAAGTTTGCCAGCGGGCGCAATATCGAGTTGATCGATGGCCGCGCGCTGGCCGAACTGATCGGCAGTGCGCGTCGCGGCATGGCTGCGACGGCGATCGAGACACTGCCGGTCGCCGCCGCAAAACCAATCTCCGGGTCGAGCGTTGCCGCCGAGGCGCCGGCGTGTCCGCGCTGTGGCAGTCCGATGGTCAAACGCGTCGCCAAACGCGGGGCGACTGCAGGGGAGACCTTCTGGGGCTGCAGCCAGTATCCGAAGTGCCGCGGCCTGCGCCAGCCTGAAGGGTAGGCGCGCCGTGCCGGCACGCGGCCTTTGCCGCCGCGATCAGCGCAATCGGCTCCTGAATAGCCGCAGCGGCGTCCCGCGCCGCTGCAGGCCGGCCACCAGCCAGGCGGCCACCCATGCGCCGACCGGCGCGACAATCAGCCCGTCGACCGGCCGTCCCGCGCCGACGCCCACCAGCGAGTCCGCGGCATCGGCCGAACCGGCCAGCCAGCGTTGCGCGCAGACGATCAGATCGGTCGCGAGCAGGCTGGCGAACGTCCCGCAAAAGCACACCGCGCGGCTCGCCACCCGATATTTGCCGGCCACCAGGTATGCCACCGGAAAGAGCGGCAAAGCATAGACCCCGTAGGGGTCCGGCGCCAGGCCGATCAGCGGGCGCAACTCCGTGTAGGCGGAGGCAAGAGTCAGGATCGTGGCCAGGAGCCAAACGTCGAGATTCGCGCGCATCTCCTGGGCGCGTTGCCGCGCGGCGAGGCCGGCCAGCACCGCCGGCAGCGCGACGGCAAACCAGAAATGGGACTGGCTGGTCCACGCCAGCAAGACGTCCAACCGCATGGTATTTCCTTCGGAGCGGGTGTTTGTCAGGCTATCATTTGCGCGGCCGGGCCGCACGCCAGGTCGAACGCCACCCCTATGCCAGCGAGAAGCGCCTTGAAACGATCCGAACCCCGCCGTCAGTCCGGCTTTTCGCTCGTCGAGATTGCCGTCGTGCTGATTATCGTGGCGCTGCTGGCCAGCGTCGCCTTCAACTCGATTACGGCGCTGACGCTGCAGTCGCGCAGCACCGCGACGCGGGAGAAGGCGAAGTCGTTGAAAGCCGCGCTCAAAGCCTTCGTCGGCCGCAGCGGCAGGTTGCCCTGTCCGGCTGTCGGCGCGCTTGCGAGCACGGATCTGTACTTCGGTCTCGAGGCACAGCCAACGATTGGCCCAACCGCCGCCAACGCTTGTCCGGGAACGGTGCCAATCGGCGGCGGCGACTGCTCGGATAAACCGTCTTGCCTGCAGCAGCGAAGTTTTCGGGGGATCGTGCCGTGGCGCACCTTGGGCATGTCGCAGGACGCGGCGACGGACCCGTGGAATCGCTTCTATACCTACCAGGTGAGTGTCTCGGGCATCGTGCATCCGTTTGACCCGGGAAAGGTCGTGGGCGTCAGCACGACGCAGGCGATGGTGGGGAACATCCCCGTCTTCAACGCGACTGGTGGCGTTCAGCAGAACGTGGGCAACGAGGCGGTCGTGGCGCTGCTGTCGCACGGCGCCGATGGTCTGGGCGCCTACATCCCCGGCGGGCAGATGACGGCGCCCACGGGGGCAACGCAACTTGCCAACATGACCCGGCCGCTGGTGGACGCGGATGCCTCCAACGACGCGACGAACCCCTACGACGACATGCTGGCGTACTACAGCGTGGCGGACATGCTCGACGGGATCAGTTTTCCGACTCCGGGCATGGAAACCGTCACCGGTCGTACCCGGTATCTTGCGGAAATGGTCGCTCAACATGCAACTCTGGATTTGTTGGTTCCTTGCCCGCCCGCGACGCCAGGGAATTGCACCTATAAGGTGCCGGCGAGCCTCGACGACGCGACAGTTCCGCAGCCATTTCAGTTCAACACCACGGGTACGCGTATTGACTATGCCACATTACCTGGTTCGCCTACTACTACTGCTGCTCTAGTGAGCATGAAATTCACTTTCCACAATGGAACCGGAGACGTGGAGGTGTCGCTATCGCGTGACGAGTTCTGGAGCATCGGCGCGCGTATCGGTGCGTTTCACTGAGGACCGGCAGGGCGTGCCGCCAATAGGCTCAATACGCTGCTGAGGCGGTCCAGTTCTCGAATCTCACATACTCGCCGAGGAAGGTCAGCCGCACCGTGCCGATCGGCCCGTTGCGCTGCTTGGCGATAATGATCTCCGCCGTGCCCTTGTCGGCGCTGTCCGGGTTGTATACCTCGTCGCGGTAGATGAACTGGATCAAGTCGGCGTCCTGCTCGATCGCGCCCGACTCGCGCAGATCGGACATGATCGGACGCTTGTTGGGCCGCGATTCGACATTGCGTGAAAGTTGCGACAAGGCGACGATCGGCACGTTGAGTTCCTTGGCCAGCGCCTTGACCGAGCGCGAGATCTCGGAAAGCTCCGTGGCGCGGTTCTCGGTATCGCGAACCGCGCTCATCAACTGAAGATAGTCGATCACGATCAGGCCGAGCTTGCCGTACTGGCGGAACAACCGGCGCGCCCGCGCTCGCAACTCGGTGGCGTTGAGGGCCGGGGTTTCGTCGATATGGATCGGCGCCTCGTGCAACTTGCCCAGTGAGTAGGTCAGCCGCTGCCATTCATCGTCGTTGAGCCGGCCGGTGCGAACCCGGTGCTGATCGAGCTTGCCGATCGAGGACAGAAAACGCATCGCCAGTTGCGTGCCGGGCATTTCCATCGAGAAGATGGCGACCGGCTGGCCCATCTCGACGGCCACGTGCTCGGCGATATTGAGCGCAAAGGCGGTCTTGCCCATCGACGGACGTCCGGCCACGATGATCATGTCGCCCGGCTGCATGCCCGAGGTCTTGTGATCGAGGTCGCTATAGCCGGTCGGCATGCCGGTGACGTCGCTGCCATCGCGCTCGCACAGTTCCTGGATGCGCTCCACCACCTGCGCCAGCAGGGGCTGGATGCCGACGAAACCGGTGTTCTGCCGGGCGCCCTGCTCGGCGATCTCGAAAACCCTCGCTTCGGCTTCGTCGAGGATCTGCTTGGCGTCCTTGCCGGCGGGGTTCAGTGCGCTGGACGCGATTTCGTCGCCCGCAGTCACCAGCTTGCGCAGGATCGCCCGCTCGCGCACGATCTCGGCATAGCGCTTGATGTTGGCGGCCGACGGCGTGTTGTTGGCGATCTCGCCGAGATAGGAGAGCCCGCCGGCCTGCTCCGATTCGTTGCTCTTTTCCAGCGACTCGAACACCGTGACCACGTCGGCCGGGCGGCCGACTTCAATCAGACGAGCGATATGCCGAAAGATACGCCGATGGTCGTCACGATAGAAATCCGGCTCCGCAACGATGTCGGCAACACGATCCCACGCCATGTTGTCGAGCAACAGGCCGCCGATCAACGATTGTTCGGCCTCGATCGAATGCGGCGGCAGGCGCAGGGCCGCAATCTGCGGGTCGAGCGAAACGGCGTGCAAGGGGTGGACCATGGCGAAAGTCAGTGCATACGCATGCGTCGAGACGCCAGGTCGACCTGGACGCGGCAGTGGGTGTTGAACGCGTCAATGGACCTCGCATCATGGCGCCCCACCGTCGGGTCGCTCGAGGACACCGCGCACACCCGCATCGCGCCAAGGGCGGCTTCCAGATCTTTGGGCGGCCGCGTCGTCGCCGCCCATTTTACGGCCCACAGGGGAATGAAGTGGCTGGCCTTCAGCGCGACTGGGTCCACAGATCCCTGACCTCGCGCAGCCGGCTGCAGTACAGATCGCTCATCTCCCGGCCGTAGCGATCCTCGGCGAACGGCCCATCGACGAGCGCCTTGAGCATGCTCTCGATGGCCACCCGGACGCAGGCGGTCTGCGCCTCGGTCAGCAGGCGGCCGTTGACGGCGACCGGGGGTTCACTCATACGACACTCCAATGCTCGCGGGAACGGTGAGCGAAGTCCCGTCAATTGAATTCACGCACGCCCTTGGCGACCCGGCAGCGCTCGACGCGGTCCCGGATCAGGTCGGCGACCGCCAGCGGATCGGGAACGGCCTCCAGCACGATGCGCGGCGTACTGCTGTCGCGCGTCGTGAGGATGACGCGCCCGCTTCCCACCAGCCCCTGCAAAAACGGCTGTTCGACCGACAGATCGAGAACCCGATACAGTTCGAGCACTTCGGCGCGACGGAACAGGATCCCCGAGCGCTCGTAGAGGCGCTGCTCGGTCAGTTCGTACTGGTGGCGCGCGATCTGCAGGAAGCGGATCGCGGCCATGACCAGGGGGATCAGCAGCCAGCCGAACGCCAGGCACAGCAGGTAGTACCCCACCGCCGAAACATGGCCCTGGGAGGCCATCCAGAGCAGTTCCGAGTCCGCCGTATAGTGGGCCGTGGAGTAGTCGGCCGGTATGCTCATTGCGACACCAGCCCGTCGGGGGAAACCAGCACCGGCCAGACCGCGATGCCGGAGGCGGTGGCCAGCGCGTCGAACGAGCCGGGCGCGAGTCGTATCGAGCCGGCCCGCGCCTGCAGCCGCGCGAAGGCAGCCTGGTCGCGCACCGCCACCACCAGGCAGGCCGCGTTCATCGCCTGCAGCGTTGCCAGGTTGCGATCGAGCCATTCGTTCGACAGAGGATCGTCGCCGATGATGCACAACGGGATGCCCGGCCCGCCTTTGAGTTTGCCGCGCGTGGGCGCCCCAAGCAGGCCGGGCCGGGCCTTGGTTGTGACCACCGGGAAAGGCTGCGGGTTGGTCGGCTGCTGGACCGCCTGCCGGCGATCGCGGATGGGCTGTTCGGGCGTCACGTTATCGAGATATGCCCCGATCGGTACGCCGCCGGCGTCATGGATCACCGTGGGCACGACGCGATTCGACGGCGCCGGTTCCGCCCCGCTGGCCGGGGGCACGGCCGAGCAGGCGAGGGTGGCCAGCAGTGCGAGAGCGCCGCGCATCACCACATGCCCCACACGATCGAAAACAGGAACCCGCCTTTGGTATCGCAGCAGGCGTAAGGCCGCCACAGCGTATAGGCATAGCTCTGCGTCTTGCTGGTCGTGAAATCGCCGTAGCCCACCGGCTTGCCCGAGTCGTTTTCCCCGAAAACATGGCATACGCTCGCCGGCGATCCCTTGGACGGCGCCGACATTTGCCACTGTCCGCCGGTGAGCAGGTTTTCCATGGCGGGGGGCGGGTCGAAGACCGTTTGACCATTGCGCTGCGATACCGTCGCGGACGAGAGGTAGGTGTAGGTTCTCGGTTCGCCTTGCCGCGTCACGATATCGGCAGCGCGCTGCGACACCGTTGCGCCGACTTTGACGTCGTGTTGATGGGTGTGCCAGCCGGTGCGCGGGTAGACATTGCCCCAGGTGTTCAACGGCCAATTGCCGATCTCGCGCAGGCCGGGTATCCAGGATTCAAGGTGCAGTAGGTCGACCGGAAAGAAATTGCGCCAGCTCGGCGCATCGAGGATCGACGAATAGTAGTTCTCGAAGGCGTTGGCCGCGCCATTGCACAGGTAAGTGGCGGTGAAGAGTCCGCCCGGATGTCCAATGGCATCAATGTCGCGGAACTTCGGGTTCTTGTCGGTACGATCCTTTCTCGTCCGGGTGCCGGCGCTGTCGCCGAGCATGGCCTTGTAGAGGGCGCCGAGCGTTTTGAGGTTGATCTGCTCGATCAGTATGCCGATCTCCGGCCACGGATGATTGGCCAGATCGTGCCACGACGAGAACACCAGATCGGGCAGCATGTGGGAGTAGCGCTCGCTGGTCTCGATGTGGCACTCGGTAATGCTGCAACTCAAAAAGAAGCAAATCCCGCTCGGATGCCACATGCCGCAGGACTGCCAACTGTTGGTGGCCTGCAGGAAAAGCTGCGCCGTGGTCGTGACTTCCTCTGGCGTGCTCGAGGCGGCGCCGTTGTCCATTTCAGCCCGCGCCGGCACAACGCCGAGGGCCAGCGCGCCCGCCAGTACGAGCACGAACGCGAAGCTTCCAAGTGCACGCATGCGCATCGTTACCCTCCTATGCCGGCTTTCCAGCCGCGGTAGATCGCTCGCGCCTGCTCGATGTCGCTGATGCCGTAGAGCACGGCGCGGCCGTCGAACACGATGGCCGGCGCTTTGGCGATCCGGTATTCGGCAGCGCGCACCAGGGCGGTCGACGCGGCGTGCAGGACTTCTTTGTCCTGTGCGGTCAGCGCCTGCAGGCGCGCGCGCGCGACCTGCTGCGCTTCCGCCGGATTGCGCGGCAGCCCCGCGGACAACCGAGCCATGTGCTGGCGCATCGCATCCACCACGTAGACCGTGGCGCCCGGCGGCGGCGCGATCGATTGGTCGCTGAGGCGGAAGACCTCGATCCGCTCCTGCGCGGATGCCGGGACGGACAGTGCGCAGGCGAGGGTAGTCAAAAGGACTACGGCCAGAGTGGAACGGGCCATTATTCAACAAGCCTTGCAAACCCTGCGCTCACGCCATTCCAGAATGCCTTGTTGTGAAAATGCGGATTGCGTTTGTAGTTGCTGGTCGATATACAGTACGTCGCATTCATGATCGTTCCGCTACCGCGCTCACTCTTGTAGAGGGCCAGCGTCACGTGAGCGCGTCCCGCATCCTCGTAGTTTGGGAGCGCCTTTACTGAGGTGGCAATGTCATACCGGACGCCGGGAACGCGAGCATGGGTAAAACCGCCGGTAAGCCCGGGCCGAGCGAGTTGTCGCTCCTCAATCGTCATGAAGTGATACGCGTTCATCGCGCGGTTGTAGGCCGTATCGACGTCAGCCGGCCCCGAAGCGTTGACGGTCTCGCAACGTTCCTGGTAGTTATTAGGATCCCCTTGTGGGCCGGGGCTCGCGCCCGCGCCAGGCGCGACGCCACCTACTTGCTTTTGGCGCTGATAGTCCTCGAAGTCCTTTCTCGCTTTCGCCTTGCAGGCCTCCTTGTCGTCGGCGCCGAGACACTTGACGGAGTAGATCGCATCGTCGAGGGGGTTCTGCGCCCATGCCGGCCCGGCAATTGCCATACAGGCGAGCGATCGTGCGATGAGTATTGCGAACGATATCTTCATCATCACTCCTTTTTTTGGTCCGGCATCAGACGATCAAGTACATCAGGATCAGCACCACGATGGCGCCCTGAACGGCATTGTTGCCGATATGTGGGAGAGTCAGCTTGCCGTCAGTGAAGCCTGCCCACGTCGAAACAAACGTCCGGGCGAACCACAGCAGCACCAGCGCTGCCGTCAGCAACACGAACACGGCGCGCACTTCGCCCATCTGGTAGCCGGTGGCGCCATGGAAGCCGTCTTCGGCATTGGCATAGCTCGGGGCGGCGGCACTGATGCCGGGCAACAGTGGCGGGGCCGTCACCAGTGGGGCGGTTGTAGGTACCAACGTGCCTGGCGTGCCGCTTGTCGCGGTTCCGCCGGTCGGCGTGGCCGCCAGAAGCGCCGCTAACGTCGTGCTGGCGACGGGAAGCGCGTAGCCACCAAATTGCTTGATGTAGGCAGTTATTGGAACCTTGTTGCCGTCGGCTTTTGCGATGCCATACCGAATGAAGTTCTGGAGCGCGGTCGGACCAACCAGGTGATAGCCGGCGATCAGGCCGCTCGCCGTGATCGGCACACCGTTGATCGTAGTGCCGATCGCCGCGTCCAGTTTCTTGCTCAAAATGAATGCTTCGGCCTTCTGCTGATACGCTGTCACAGCGTTGATCTGTGCTTGGGCGTTGGCCAGGAAATCCGACTGACTTCGCACCCCGTCTTTGCCGGTCCACCCGCCACTCGCATTCTTGAAGCCGGCATCCTGCAACGCAAGGCTGCCCATTTGAAACAGCCCCATGTAACCGTACTGATTGACCGCATACTGATTCATCGAGGACTCTCGCTGTGCAAGCGCCCTGAGAAAGTCGGAGTAGGCGGTACCGGCCCAGGCCGCCGCAGCGACAAGCAGAAGGCTCAAGAGGCCGTATTTTCGCAGCACCAAAGAGATTGCGCGGCTCATACGCTGCCTCAGCTTCCGAAGATGTTCTTGCAGGCGTTGGGCATCTTCGGATCGGAAAACCGGGAGGTGAGTTGATAGTGCCCGGTGGCTTCCGAATAACTGTAGACCGGATAGCAGAACCCCATCACGCCGGGAAGAATGGCAGGCCATTGCCCCGGCTTTGAAGGTTTGATCTCGTAGGCAAGGCCATCGCCAGTCAGGATCTCGCGCCAATTCCCTTTGCCGTTGCCAGCGAAGAAGCGCGTGACTCCGCCGCGCATGCCGTAGGCGCAGGCATTTTCTTCGCCGACGATCACTTCGGGCCGCCCGTCTCCGTTCAGATCGCGGACTGCCACAGTGAGCGCGCTCGGCTGATCGCACACGTCTTCCTTGTCGACCAAGGAGCCTTTCGGCCCGATCTTCAGTGGCAGGAGCGCGGCGATCGCCTGGCGGTCGGCTGGCGAGAGCGACTGCAGCAGCGCGGGCGAGCCTTTCGCCTTCGCGAACACGATGTCCGCAAGCGTTGCGGCATGGGCTGAGGGCGTGACGGATGATGCCAGGATCATCGATACGACAGCGCGCTTTCTCATCGGTTTGTTCCTTTCGTTTGCCGCCGATTCGCCGGCGGTTCGTTGAGCCACATTCACGCCGCTACTGACCGAGTTCGTCCAGCGCCGCGGCGAGCTGCTCGGGCGCAATGCCGCCCACGACCCGTTTGCCGTTGCCCAGGAACAGTGTCGGCGTATTGCGGACGCGGTATTTGTCGCCGAGCGCGAGGATCGCCTGCAGGTCCGCCTGCGCCCGCTCGCAACCGGCATCTATCGTCTCGGGCAACGGCCGTCCCTGCATGTAGCCGTTCCATTTCGCCGCGCGGGTCGCCGCCGGCGCGCACAAGGTCGCGATTGCCGCGGGGATCGCGTTCTCGGAGATGATCGGATAGGCGAATGTATAGAGCGTCACGTCCTTGAGCTGGCTCAGTGTTCCGTGCAAGGCCTGACACGCCGGACAGGTGGGATCCTCGAAGATCGCCAGTTGGCGCTTGCCCGTGCCCGTGACGGTCTTGATCGCGAGGTTGAGCGGCAGCGACTTGAAATCGATCCGGCTCAGGCTGTCGAGCGTCGATTGAGTCAAGTCCCGCTTCTGCTGGGTATCGACCAAGCGCCCATCGATGAAGGCATAACGCCCAGTGGCATCGGCGTAGAACACGTCGAGGCCGGTCACCACCTCGAAGATGCCGGGGATAGGCGTGGCGGAGACGCGATCGACCGATACCTGATCGCCGGTATGTCGCTTGATGCCTTCGCGCACGCGGTCGGTGGCGCGATCTGTAGCGCCATCGGCGAGTGCGGGCGCGCCTGCCAGCAGGCTCAAGAGGATCAACAAGGGGATCAACAGGGTTGGGCGATGATGCGACATGGGATCTCCACTGGACGAAGGTCACTCGTTCGGCGGCGTGGCGCGTTGCACCCGGCCGGCGATTCGAAACGGTGTCGGTTGGCGCCACCAACCGGGGGAAGAAACCCGCCGGCCCGCGCAACGGTCATTGGAGGAGACGGATGAGCCTCGGGAAGGGCGACGGCCGGATGTCCGGCCTGCCTGCCGAGGCTTGCCGGTCAGGACTGGTGATCGGCGACGCCATGCAATGTACATCGACTCTGCCAAGGGTGGCAATACCCTGTCGGGCGCGTGCCGGTTTGGGCGAGACCGATTATGGGCGGGCGCGGGCAAGGGCGCTACCGGAGGGCGGCGTTTGACGTTAGCGCCGAATTGGCCTATGTTGTCAGGGTAGCGCACGATGCCGTGCTCGCCCTTGTCGCGACACGCAAGATTGGCGTCGTGCCGTTCTCGATGACGCGCCTCGGGCACGACTTCCTCATCAGGAAGCACACCTTCACGGAGGCTCCCGCGTCGGCGGTGGATGCGGTCTGGTTCGCAGACCACCTCCACCTGTTGACGTTCGACCCAAACCTGACGAAAGGAAGTGCGATGAGATATGTGCTGGGACTGACGGTTCAACTGTTCGCCATGCTGCTGGAAATTGCCGGCACCATCTGGTTGGCGCTGTTTTGGTTTTGCGACGATGAGCCCGAGAGCGACCCGCGTCACGAGTATTTCCCGCATGGCGGAGGGGACGATGGGTTCGACCAATTCGGTTCTCCTATGACGCCCGGTGAAGAGGCGAGTACGTTGGCAAGACGGAAGCGCTGGCTGTAGCGAGTTCACCTGCGCCCTCCGCGTGTACGCCCGCGGACCGTTGAGGCCCACTTAACGCCCGATGCGCCGGCAGCCGCGCCCGTGGCGGCGGCTGAGTCGGCCATCTGAGACACTCCATACATGATCTTGTATCCAGCCCACATCATCATTCCCGTCCAGACCAGCGGCATCCCGATGTAGAGCCCGACCAGCAGCATGTCGAGCGAGATCCGCTTGATGACGGCGTCCGCGCCGCCGCCGCCGGCGACTTGCAGGTACTGGCCAAACAGGGTCGCGGCGTCGGGGTACATCGCCTGGATCAGGTGATCGTCCAGCCAGCGGGCGATGAACCACATCACTTCCCAGAACTTGACCGTGAAGATCGCCAGACCGCCGAGCAGCATCACGCCGAGGCTGTAGCGGCTGAAGACGACGATCAGGGGCAGGAAGGTGTAGATCGCCATCAGGATGAGCGGCTGCGCCATGGTGGCGAACTGGATCAGCGGAAACTTGGAGGCCTGGGCCTCGATGCTTTTGCCGATGCCGCCCGCGATGCCCGGCACGTCGAACGCGGCCTGAAAGAGCTTCTGATACCAGGCGCGATCGTCGCCGATGATCGATGCGGGATCGACGATGCTCGGCCGCAGCTTGTTGATCGCCAGACGAACCATGGCATCGTCGATCTGGTCTGCCGGCGCGGCAATCAGGGTGGATGCCATGCTTCCCAGCGTTGTCAGCGCGTTCACGGGTTGGGTCGGATCGCGCCCGATCACCACCAGCTTGTTGACGAGGTTGATCTTCAAGTCAGTCCACCAGGCGTTGCACGTCGGCCGCCCGTTGTCGGGCGGTACGGCCGAGCCAGCCACGTCGGCATCCTGCGTGGGATTGACCGCAAAGCCGGCCACTTCGCTGGCGGCAGCCATGGTGTCGTAGTAGCCGGGCTCGGTCTGATAGACATGCGAGCCCAGCCATTCGGGATCTGCCGGCCCGTAGGTGCTCAAGGCGTTCGCGCCCGCGCCCGAGAGTGCCGTCGTGCTCGCCAGGTATTTGGACCGGGCGGGCAAATAGCATTCGTTGGTGAAGCGTTGAATGCCGGCGGCCAACTGCGGGTCGGCGACCGTCGCGGCGCGCGCCATCTCCTCGAGTTGACGAAAGCCGCTGACGTTGCTGCCGATCCCCGTTCGCACCGCCTGGTTGATGCCCGACGAGATGCCCATGACGGTGAACCACCACGGCGGCACTTCCACATTGCCCGGTATACCCGTAAACGCGGTGTCGAAGCTGCTGCCTGACGCGCCGCCGTTGACCTTCGCCGGCGCCGGGTTGAGGGCGGTCTTGTCCGGCGTGTAGTAGAGCGACACATGCGAGACCGACAGGATCGGCACCGTCGTAAAGCACATCGCCAGCACGAAGATCGCGCTGCCCAACTCGATCTCCATCTTGCGCACCATCCAGCCGGCATCGGCCCCTTCGTGAAAGGCGCTCTGATGCGCTTCCATCCAGGTCGAGATAATCAGAATGATGAAGGGCAGGTAGATGATGCCGGTGGCAACCAGCACATCGCGGATGATCGCCGAGAAGGCCCAGCCGTACATCGTCGTGAACAATTCGAGGTAGCTATCGACGCCCATGTCTTATCCCATCCTGTCCGAGCCAATCACCGGACCATCGCGCCGAGCGCGATGAATGCGATGCCGAAGCCTGCCAGGCGATGCCTCGCCGCCAGCCACACCGCTTCGACCTTCGGCGCGAATCGGGCACGCTTGACCAGCGGCGTCCAGTACCACCAGGCCAGCGCCAGCACCGCGATCTCGATCGCCAGGACGATCGGGCGCACGATGGCCAATCGCTCGCGTACCACGGCCACGGCACCGTAGGCGCCGTGCTGATGGATCATCCACGCCGCGAAGGCCGTCAGCGCGAGCGCGAGTGCCGACACCACAGCCAGCAGGATCAGCGCGCGCTTGAGCGCGCGCGCCCACCGAGGCTTTGCCGATGCGGGGATGCGCGACGCCGGCATCAGCGCACCTGTCCGTCGATGAGCGGACGCGGCTCGTTCGGCACGATCGGCGCATTGGCGGCCGACGCGGCCTTCGCGGCGCGATGGGCGTCGAGCAGCTTGCTCGCGGAGGTCGACACCACTTCGCGCCGCACGCGAATACCATAGAGCATGTTGTCGATTGCGCGATTCACTTCAGCGGTCTTTGCCTGGAGATCCTCGGCGACCTGGGGCGGCAGCGCCTCGGGGATGGTCTGGCCCGTGGTGAGCAACTGGCGAATCAGCAGGGCGCGGTCGATGGTGCGCGCCAACGCGATTTCCTGAGCGAGGCGATCGACGGCAATGGCCTGCTCGGACTTCGGCAGCGCGCGCAGCGCGTCGACCAGATCGCGGGTCACCAGCACGCCCGGCGCCGAAGCAGTGTCGAGATCCGTAGTCGTCGGTACGGTGGCAGCGAGCGCCGTTGCCAGTTGTGCCTTGACGATCGGGATCTCGTCCTCCGCCTTGCGCTCCAGGCCGACGCTCGTGCGGGTGGACTTCGACGAACACGCACCAGTACTTGGGTCGCAGGTCGCAACTTCGAGATCCCCGACGAAATCTGTTGCGTAACTGGCCGCGTTCGCCGCAGTCGGAAATGCCTTGGCCAAACGCGATGCGGTGTAGGTCGTGCCAGGATTCGCCGTAGTCGGCTGCATCATCGTGAGGTTGTAGCTCGCCGTAACGGTATCGCTGACGATCTTCGCCGGAGGCTGGTTGTCGCCAGCAGCCCTGGAACCGAAGACCCAACTGAAACCGTCGTTGCCACCCCTTCTCTGCACGTTCTCCTTTGCCGTCACGACATCGTTACCCGTCGCGGCCTCCCTCTTCCACCCTTCGCCCATCGCGAGCGATACATACCTGTCATAAGGGTTCTTGCCGTCCTTGATGGCCTGCTCCATCTGTTCGCAACTCTGGAAAGACAGGTTGACCAGCTCTTGCGCCGCCTTGATGTAGGTCTGCACCAGCTCGTACAGGCCGGGCTGCGCGCGCTGCAGGATATACATCGGCAGGGCGGCAATCCCGGCCTGGATGGCATTGGAGAGCACCGGGCCGATGTTCTTGAATTGGTTGAAGGTGTTTTGCAGCGACACCGACGCGCTGAACTTTCCACACGAGTAGTTGAAGCGTGCATCGCCGGACAGCCCGAGCTTGAGGCTCAGGTTCTTCGCATTAGGCGCCCGCGTGCCGGCGTCGGTCCCGCCCAGTTGGTAGTAGAGCGCCGAGCCGCGGCCGGAACTGGGCATGGTCGGCGCGGCCAGCGCGCCATGGGCCAGGACGGCCAGCGACACGGCGAGGATCGCGCTGCGGATCGTGCGGTGGGTGTTCATCTGGGCTCCTTGTGCGGGGTATGGCGCATCGGCGCGCTGGCGGGGGTCGCGGTCGATCATGAGTAGGCTCGCTTGGCGGCCAGCTCGCGCGCCACCGCGTAGGCCGCCTCGAGTTCGGAGCAGTGGTCGCGCTCCATGATGGCGCGCCGTTGCGCCTTTTCATGCTGCTCGGTCATGGCAAGGGCGATCGGCAGCGCCGGCGTGACGATGCGACACAGGGCCTGCATGGCCGAGGCCAGAATCACCCCTTCGGTGTACTTCGGCGGCTCCTTGGTGGCGGATTCCATCATCCGGCGCTGCTCGGCCGTCAGCGTCCGGAAACGGGCCACCTGGTCGATCTCGTCGCGGCCCATGGTGAGCAGAATCCACCACTCGCACATGGCCAGCATGGACCGCGCCTCGTCGGGCAAATCCTCCATGTTCTGGGTGGCCAGCCAGAACCAGCAGCCCAACTTGCGCCACATCTTGGTGATCTTGACCACGTAGGGCGCCAACAGCGGGTTCTTGGTGATGATGTGGCCTTCGTCGGTCAGGAAGATGATCGGCCGGCCCTCGTAGTGCCGGGTCTCGGCCAGGGCCTGGACATGATTGACCAGGGACGTGTAGGCCAGCGCCAAGGCGTCCTGGTAGCCCTCCTGTGCCAGCGTACCCATCTCGACCAGCGTGACGTCGGCGTCGGGCCAGGCCTCGCCGTAGCGGTTGAACACCTTGCCGCGCAGGCCGTCGCAGAACACCAGCATCGCCTGTCCCATTTCCTCGGCACGGGTTTGCCGACCGGCGCCGAGTTCGGTGTCGGTGCGCATCGCCATCAGGGCATGGGCGACGTCTTCGGCGCGCGGATGGGGCAGGCCCTTGGCCCGCGCCGTGCGCGCCGCGTCGAGAATCGCCTGCTGGATCAGGTAGCGGTCGGCCCGACCCATCCGGGCCTCTTCGGACTTCTCCCCGCCGGTAATCATCAGCCGCGCCTGCAGCACCATCTCGCCCAGCAGATCGCGCTTTTCCGGATCCTGTTCGTCTTCGTCCTCGAGGTCGACGTCGTCCGCGGAATCGGCCCACTCGGTTTCGTCCGCATCGGGACTCAGGGCGACCGACTTCATGACCAGGCGCTCCTCCTTGGCCATCTCGTCGAGCAGTCGACAGGCATTGGCGAACGGCGGCAGCGACACCGTGGTATCGGGGGTCATTTCGACACTGTAGGTTTGCAGCCCCTGGGCGGCGAAGTGGTGCTTGAGCAGGTCGAAGCTCTTGCCGGCGTCGACGATCACCAGGCGCGGCCGGTAGATCGCCATCATCAGCATGCAAAGGTAGTTGAGCGTGGCGCTCTTGCCCGCGCCGGTGGGGCCGAGCATCAGCAGGTGGGCGTTCTTCTGCCGGTCGCGCTTGTTCAACGGATCGACGAGCTGCGGCTCGCCGCCGCGGTTCCAGAACCAGAACCCGGGATGGCCGGTGCCGCGCGAGCGACCATAGACCGGCAGGATAGCGGCGATCTGCGAGGCCCACACCAGGCGCCCGCGGCGCATCTCGCGCTGGTCGAAGCGCGGATCGAAGCACATCGGCAGGCCGCGGATGAAGACATCGCAACCGACCAGCTCGTGGCGCGGATCGATAAAGCGCATGCCCGAGGTCTGCATCGCCGCCATCACTTCGGCGACCTTGCTGCGCAGATCCGCGTCGTCTTCGCCGCGCACGTACAGCGTCATGAAGAAGGGATAGAGCTTGTCGCCGCGGCTCATCCAGGCCAGCACCTCGCCGGCTTCTGCGTGAGCCAGTTCGGCATCGGCGGTGCGGGCGCGCGAGGCGCCACGCACGCCTTGCACCCGCGCCTTGGTGCGGTCCTGCGGATGGATGACCATGGTGCAACTGAGCATCGCGCCGGGGGGCATGCGATCGAAGCGGGCGAACAGCTTGTCGGCATACTGGCGCTCCGCGGTGAAGTGGCCGACCTGGGGCGAGCGGCGCAGGCTTTGCAGGGCGAGGGCGCGCATCGGCTTGCCGTTGAAGACCCAGGTGCCGCTCTGCGGGTCGGAGGCCGGCATGTCGAGCATCAGCAGGTCGCCCAGATCGAGGGCGAAGGGCGGGCGCCCGTCCCCATCCTCGCGCGGATAGGGGCAGCGCTTGAGGATCTCGGCGGGGGTGCTCGCCAGGTCGCCGAACGGTTGCGGATTGAAGAAGGGCACCAGCCAGCGAAAGAAATCCTCGGCCGTCATGCGGCGGGCGCGAACGCCCGCTTCGCGCAAACCCGCCAGCACGCCGTCGACCGTCTGCTGGAGCAACTCCGCCGGCGAGAACGCTTCGGCGCCGACATCGAAGCCGGGCGGATAGCGCCGGTAGAGCGCCATGCGCACGCGCCGGATCTGTCCGCGCCACGGCGTCCCGGACACCGC
>WBZS01000436.1_pt1 | contig 55925 bp, 58 predicted proteins | sample 5204201 | NCBI WGS metagenome assembly WBZS01 (sample SAMN12344357, study PRJNA552823) | activated sludge metagenome | biome: Activated sludge suspended growth; feature: Nitrification reactor; material: Wastewater; isolation source: activated sludge from nitrification reactor of wastewater...
CGACCATGCGGCCGAGGCTGCGGAGTAGAAAGGACCGCCCATCATGGCGAAGCTCACCCACGACGAGCTCCTTGAGGCTTTCAAGGAGATGACCCTGATCGAGCTCTCCGAGTTCGTGAAGCTGTTCGAGGACACCTTCGGTGTCACGGCCGCCGCCCCCGTGGCCGCTGCCGCCGCGCCCGCCGCCGCCGGTGGCGAGGCCGTGGTCGAGGAAGAGGAGTCCAACGAGGTCGACGTGATCCTGGAGGCCGCTGGCGACAAGAAGATCCAGGTCATCAAGGAGGTGCGCGCGCTCACGTCCCTGGGCCTCAAGGAGGCCAAGGACCTCGTCGAGGCCGCCCCCAAGGCTGTCCTGGAGAAGGTCGCCCGCGACGTGGCCGCCAAGGCCAAGGACCAGCTGGAGGCCGTCGGCGCCACCGTCACCGTCAAGTGACACCATCGCTGAACGCATCCGTGCGTTGAGCGACAACAATGCGGCGGGCCCCTGCGAAGGGACCCGCCGCATTGCGCTGTCCGGTGCCTGGCCGTAGGCGCCGGTCGTCCTGCCCGGGCGAGCGGACGCCGCGGCGTCCGCCCCGGACTCACCCAGCCCGGGTACGGCGGCGTCCGCCTCGGACTCACCCCGCCCGGGTACGGCTGGCTGCCACGACTCGCGGGCCCCGCATCAGCGCCGCCATCGCGGGAGCGCCGGCCGCGGACACCGGCCGCGTCCGGAACACGAGCCGGCGCTGCACCCCATAGCTGACCACGAACAGGGCTGCCTCGACGACGACCTTGGCCGCCAGCAACGCCCAGCCGAGGCGGTCCACGAGGGCGACCATGGCCGCCGCGTTCACCGCCAGCAGCACCGCGGCCAGCGCCGCGTAACGGGCGGCCGCTGCCCCCCGGCTGCCGTGGTGGCGGAACACCACGTCGCGGTTGAGCGAGAAGTTGACCGCCGCGCTGAGCAGCCGGGCGCCGACGATGGAGGCGACCAGGTGCCCGGTCAGCCAGTTCAGGAACACCAGGGCCGCGATGTCGACCACGTACCCCGCCAGCGAGGACGCCGCGAAGCCCCACACGGGGGCGTAGATGCGCAGCGAGTCCCGCAGCGGACGGAAATGCGACGACGCGTTCTCGTCGAGGTAGATCGTCTCGATCGGCACCTCGCGGAGCTTGACGCCGGCGTCCCCAGCCCGCAGCAGCAGGTTGAACTCGTACTCGAACCGCGTGCCCTCGACGACGCTCAGCCAGGCCAGCAGGTCCGCCGGGTAGGCGCGCAGGCCGGTCTGGGTGTCGTGCAGGCGCGTGCCGCTGATGAGCCGGAACACCCAGCGGGACGCCGTGTTGCCGAGCCGGCTGCGCAGCGGCACCGTGCCGGTGAAGCGGCGTCCGCCGAGGGTCATCGTCCGGGGCTCGACGGCCCCGGCGACGCGGGCGATGTCGGCGGGGCTGTGCTGCCCGTCACAGTCGGCGCACACGACGTCCTCGCCCGGCGCGTTCCGGGACGCCCACGCGAAGCCGAGCTTCAACGCCGCACCCTTGCCCCGGTTCTGGGGCTGACGCAAGACGATGGCGCCGGCGTCCGCTGCCACGTCGAAGATCCCTTCGAAAGCACGCCCAGAGCCGTCGTCGACCACGAGCACGCGCGCGCCGGGGAGGGCCGTGGCCAGATCGCGGATCAGTTGGACCAGGCGCAGGTCGGGCTCAAAGGCCGGGATCAGGACGATCACGGCTCAGCCCGCCACGTAGATGATGTCGGAGGTGCCGCGTTCCTGGCCCTTGCCGAGCGGGTTGTTGACAAGCGCGCTGTTGAAGACCATGGTCGAGCTGCCGCCGCCGTCCAGGTTGTAGGCCACCTGGGCGCCGAGGTCGGTGAACAGGGTCGCGAACTCGGTCATCGTCACGCCGCGGCTGTAGCCGGAGCTGCGGCCGTCCACCACCACCGCGACGAAGTGGTTGGCGTCGATCATGCCCAGGCCGGTGCGGGGCTGGCGTCCCTGGATGGAATGGTTACCGACGTTGGTGTCGATCTCGACCGAGTCGATGCCCGCGACGACCTTGCCCCCCTCCACGATGCCGGGGCCGAACGACCAGGCCTGCCACACGCCGTCCGCGACGAGCCTTGCCGCCGTGGTGGCGGTCTCGTCGTACAGCCGCAGGCTGCCGTCGCGGTCGAGGGCCAGTCCCTGGCGGGCCCCGCGGTCGCGGAAGGCGACGCCGTTGCGGATGACGATGCCCGTGTCGCGGAAGCCGTAGTAGTCGCCGTTGATGGCGAACACCGCGTTGTTCGCGGCGGCGATCTCCGACGGGTCGGCGATGATGTTCTCCCCGTAGGTGTCCTCGGCGAACGCCGAGCGCAGCCCGGACGCCGAGGTCACAAGGATGTCGGCGACGAAGGAGGTCACCTTCGTCGAGCCGGAGCCGCTCGTGATCGTGCTGATGTCGATGGTCGCGTTCGCGCCGGAGTACGTCGTGCCGCTGACCCTGCCGGACGCCGCCGTGGCCGGCTCCCACTGCGTGGACGCGGACAGGACTTCCGCGTGCTCGATGACGAACCGGTCCAGCGCCCAGGCGGTACCGCCGCCGGCGGCGGCCAGCAATGCGGCCGCGCCGCCCAGGACGCCGCGCCGCGAGATGCCGCGCGGACGATGCCGTTCAGTGGTGTTCTCGCTCATGGGCCCAGTCTGGGGGGCGACTCTGTGGCCCCCCTGTGCGCCATCTGGTACTCCGCGATGAGGCGGTGCTCGTGGCGGCGTCCGGGGTCGGGGTCGCCGGGCGGTCCGGGCCGCACAGTCACAGGGTGAGCTCCGAGGCCGCACAGGTACCGCACAGAGTCCTGGGGCCCACTAGTGACAACAACAAGTCCGCAAGGAGAACAACCGTGACCGACACCGCACTCCACTTCGCACTCGACGTCGTGGCCATCGGAATCCTCGCCGTGGGGGTCTACTTCCCCCGGCATCACCGCCGCGACCTGCTCGTCGCCTACATCGGCGTGAACCTGGGCATCATGGCGGTCAGCTCGGTGCTGCTCTCCACCGCGGTGGGCGCCGGCCTCGGGCTCGGGCTGTTCGGCGTCCTGTCGATCATCCGCCTCCGGTCGGACGAACTGGCGCAGCACGAGGTGGCCTACTACTTCGCGGCGTTGGCCCTCGGCCTCATCGGCGGCCTCGGCAGCGACCTGGGCATCTCCGCCGCCCTCATGGGCATCGTCGTCGCGACGATGTTCATCACCGATCACCCGGGGGTCCTGCGCGGCTGGTCGCGCCAACTGCTGGTGCTGGACCGGGCCATCATGGACGACACCACCCTGGTGGCCCACCTGGAGCAGCGTCTCGGCGCCCGCGTCGTCAGCCACCAGGTGCTCAAGCTCGACCTGGTCAACGACACCACCACGGTGGACGTCCGGTTCCGCACCGATCGCCCCGTGCCCGCCCGGGCGGAGGTGTCGCGATGACGACCCTCGGCCTGAGCCGCGCCGTCGTGGAGCTCCCCGCGATCGGCCTCAGCGAACTCCAGGAGCGGGCCGACCTGCTCACCCGCGTCGACCGCAAGTACGTGCTCGAGGCCGGCGAGCTGGACGCCCTCAGCGCCTTCCTGCCCGACGACGCCCGCGTGCTGGAGATCGAGGGCGAGCGCGCGTTCGACTACCGCTCGACCTACCTCGACACCGACCGCCTGGACGCCTACCTGGACACCGCGCGCAAGCGCCGCCGCCGCTGGAAGGTGCGCACGCGGCTCTACCTCTCGACCGGCACCAGCTTCCTGGAGGTCAAGACCCGGCGCGGGCCGACCACGGTCAAGGAGCGGATCCCGTGGTCCGGCGTCCGGCTCGGGCACTTCGGGGCCGACTTCGTCGAGGCGTCCCTGCACTCGGCGGGGGTGTCCGTGGACGCGCTGACCCTGCGGCCGGCCGTGACGACCTGCTACCGCCGCACCACGCTGCTGCTGCCGACGTCCGGGGCGCGGGTCACCATCGACCGCGACCTGAGCTGGTCGGACATCACCGTCGCCCGCCGGCTGGAGTTCGGCGATCGGGTCATCGTCGAGACCAAGTCACCCTCGGCCCCCAGCGAGTTCGACCGGCTCCTGTGGAGCCACGGCATCCGGCCGCTGGCCCTGTCCAAGTACGCCGTCGGCATGGCGGCGCTCCACCCCGCCCTCCCACGCAACCGCTGGCACCGGCTGATGGCCACCCGTCCGATCGACGCGGCTGCCTGAGCGTGACCCCCGACCCACTCGACGCGACTTGACCCAGGAGTTCCCCATGACCAAGACCCCTCGCCTCGCCCTCTCGGTGGGGGCCCTCGCCACCGCCGCCGTCCTCACGGGCTGCACGGCCCTCAGCGTCAACCCCCTCACCGGCTCGACGGCCTCGTCGTCCGGCTCGGGCGCGACGGTATCCGGGACGTCCGGAATCACGGTCGAGCAGGCGCTCGCCGAGAACGCCGACCCGCAGGTCGGCTCGACCGACTACGACGCCGCCACGGCGGTGACCGTGACCCTCACCGGCACCTCGGCCACGGCGTCCGGCGCCGGCGTCACCATCGACGGTGCGAGCGTCACGATCACATCGCCGGGCACCTACATCCTGACCGGCACGCTGGCCGGCCAGGTCGCCGTGAACTCCTCGAGCGAGGGTGAGGTGCGCATCGTGCTGAGCGGCGCCTCCATCACGTCGAGCACCACGGCGGCCCTGGCGATCACGGACGCCGACGAGGCGATCGTCGTGCTGGCGGCCGGCACCACCAACGGCCTCACCGGACCGTCGGCGTTCGCCGACACCACCAGCGAGGACGCGCCCAACGCTGCCCTGTTCTCGATGGCCGACCTCACCATCGGTGGAGCGGGCTCCCTCACGGTCACCGCGCCCGCCGAGGACGGCATCGCCTCCAAGGACGGGCTCGTCATCACCGGCGGCACCATCACCGTCAAGGCCGCCGACGACGGCATCCGCGGCAAGGATCACCTGGTCGTCACCGCCGGCACCCTCCAGGTGACCTCAGGGGGCGACGCGCTCAAGTCGGACAACGACAAGGACGCCGACTCGGGGTTCATCGCCATCAAGGGCGGCAGCGTCACGTTCACGGCCGGAGGCGACGGCCTCGTGGCCACCACGGACGTCATCGTGGCCGGCGGCCAGATCTCCGGCACCACCGGCGGCGGAGCCGCGGCCAAGCTCGCGGCGGACGCCTCGGCCAAGGGCCTGAAGGCGGGCGCCAACCTCGTCATCGGCGGAGCAACCACCACCCTCAGCTCGGCCGACGACGCGATCCACTCCGACTCGGTGATCTCGGTCACCGACGGAACCGTGTCCGTGGCCACCGGCGACGACGGTTTCCACGCCGAGACCAACCTCGCGCTCTCGGGCGGGACGATCGACGTCACCAAGTCGGTCGAGGGCCTGGAGTCCGCACACATCGCGGTGAGCGGCGGGGACATCGAGGTGACCGCCTCCGACGACGGGCTGAACGTGTCCGCGGCGGCCTCGGCGACCACCACGACCCAGGGCCGCGGTGGCGGGGGCGGGGGCGGCGGCGGCGGAGGGATGGATACGGTCATCGACGGCGAGGTCGTCGTCAGCGGCGGCCGACTGGTGCTCAACTCCGGTGGCGACGGCTTCGACTCCAACGGCAACGCCAAGATCACCGGCGGCACCGTGATCGTCAACGGCCCGACCAACAACGGCAACGGGGCGCTCGACGTGAACGGCACCTTCACGATCAGCGGCGGCACGCTCGTCGCGCTGGGCTCGTCCGGCATGGCCGAGACCCCGGACGCCACGTCCACCCAGGGCTGGCTGCAGGCTGCGCCCTCGGGCCAGGCCGGCGCGGTCGTCCAGATCAAGTCCGGGTCCACCGTGATCGCGGAGTTCACGGCCACCAAGGCCTTCGCCAACGTCGTCTACTCGTCCTCGGCCATCACCAAGGGCCAGCAGTACGTCGTGTCGGTGAACGGCGCCGCCACCACGGTCACCGCCGGCACGGCCGCCGCGGGGGGCGGGATGGGCGGCGGACGCCGCTGAGGCTCCCCGTCGTTCAACCCGAGCCGGACGCCGCCCCTCGGAAGGGCGGCGTCCGCGGCGGGCGTCATCCACAGGCGGGTTCCGTCCAGACGACCGGCGAGCTATGCTCGGAGCGTCCTCCGGGCCGGGCACTGGCGCCCGTCCGGTTGGGCTTGCGAACGAGGGCCCGGGCGAGCTAGTATCAGGCTTTGCCCCATTCGACGACCCGTGGACTTGACGCGGGCCGTTTCGCATGCAAAGAACCGGCTGCGCCGGGTTTCTTGGAAGGACCTTAGTCTTGGCCGTCTCGCGCACTGCGTCGAAGAACACCAACGTCATCTCCGCCAGCGGGAGGATCTCGTTCGCGAAGATCCACGAACCGCTGGAGGTGCCCAACCTCCTCGATCTCCAACTCGACTCGTTCGACTGGCTCATCGGCAACGATGTGTGGCGCGACCGGGTCGCCGCCGCGCAGGCCGAGGGACGGACCGACATCAACACGAAGTCCGGGTTGGAGGAGATCTTCGAGGAGATCTCGCCGATCGAGGACCTGTCCGAGACCATGTCGCTGAGCTTCCGCGACCACCGGTTCGAGGAGCCCAAGTACACGGTCGAGGAGTGCAAGGACCGCGACGTCACCTACGCGGCGCCGCTCTTCGTCACCGCCGAGTTCATGAACAACGACACCGGCGAGATCAAGAGCCAGACGGTGTTCATGGGCGACTTCCCGCTGATGACCCCCCAGGGCACGTTCGTCATCAACGGCACCGAGCGCGTCGTGGTCAGCCAGCTGGTCCGCAGCCCGGGCGTCTACTTCGAGCAGACCCCCGACAAGACGTCCGACAAGGACATCTTCACGTGCAAGATGATCCCCAGCCGCGGTGCGTGGCTGGAGTTCGAGGTCGACAAGCGCGACATGGTCGGCGTCCGCGTCGACCGTAAGCGCAAGCAGAACGTGACGGTGCTGCTCAAGGCGCTGGGGTGGACCAACGAGCAGATCCTGGAGCAGTTCGGCGAGTACGAGTCGATGCGGCTCACGCTCGAGAAGGACAACACGGCCAACACCGACGAGGCGCTGCTCGACCTCTACCGCAAGCTGCGCCCGGGCGAACCGCCGACCCGCGAAGCCGCCACCGCGATGCTGGACAACTACTACTTCAACGGCAAGCGCTACGACCTCGCCAAGGTCGGCCGCTACAAGATCAACAAGAAGCTCGGCCTCGACGCGCCCGTCGACAAGCAGGTGCTCACCACCGAGGACATCGTCGCGGCCATCCGCTACATCGTCGCCCTCCACGAGGGCCGCGCAGAGCTCAACGACGTGCCGATCCAGACCGACGACATCGACCACTTCGGCAACCGGCGTCTGCGCACGGTGGGCGAGCTGATCCAAAACCAGCTGCGCATCGGCCTCGGCCGGCTCGAACGCACCGTCCGCGACCGCATGACGACCCAGGACATCGAGGCGATCACGCCGCAGACCCTGATCAACATCAGGCCCGTGGTGGCGGCGCTGAAGGAGTTCTTCGGCACCTCGCAGCTCAGCCAGTTCATGGACCAGAACAACCCCCTGGCCGGCCTCACCCACAAGCGCCGTCTGTCGGCGCTGGGCCCGGGCGGCCTGTCCCGCGATCGCGCGGGCATGGAGGTCCGCGACGTCCACCACAGCCACTACGGCCGCATGTGCCCCATCGAGACCCCGGAAGGCCCGAACATCGGCCTGATCGGCTCGCTGGCGTCCTTCGCGCGGGTGAACGCGTTCGGCTTCATCGAGACGCCGTACCGCAAGGTCGTCGACGGCCGGGTCACCGACCAGATCGACTACCTGACGGCCGACGAGGAGGACCGCTACATCATCGCCCAGGCGAACGCGCACCTGACGGCCGACGGCCGGTTCGCCGAGGATCCGGTGCTGGTGCGGGTCAAGGACGGCGACGCCGACGAGCTCCCCGCCGCCGACGTGGCCTACATGGACGTCTCGCCGCGGCAGATGGTGTCGGTGGCGACGGCGCTGATCCCGTTCCTCGAGCACGACGACGCGTCCCGTGCCCTGATGGGCGCCAACATGCAGCGCCAGGCCGTGCCGCTGATCCGCAACGAGGCTCCCTACGTCGGCACGGGCATGGAGTACCGCGGCGCGATCGACGCCGGCGAGGTCACCGTGGCCGTGAAGGCGGGCGTCGTGACCAGCGTGTCCGGCGACATCATCGACGTGATGAACGACGACGGCACGCAGACCAGCTACCGGCTGAGCAAGTTCGTGCGCTCCAACCAGACCACGTGCATCAACCAGCGGCCGCTGGTCCGCGACGGCGAGCGCGTCGAGGTCGGCCAGCCGCTGGCCGACGGCGCGTGCACCGACAACGGGGAGATGGCGCTTGGTCGCAACCTGTTGGTCGCGTTCATGCCGTGGGAGGGCCACAACTACGAGGACGCGATCATCCTCTCCCAGCGCCTGGTCCAGGACGACATCCTCACCTCGATCCACATCGAGGAGCACGAGATCGACGCCCGCGACACGAAGCTGGGCGCCGAGGAGATCACCCGTGACATCCCCAACATCGGCGACGACATGCTCGCCGACTTGGACGAGCGCGGCATCGTCCGCATCGGCGCCGAGGTGGGCACGGGCGACATCCTGGTCGGCAAGGTGACGCCGAAGGGCGAGACCGAGCTCACCCCCGAGGAGCGCCTGCTGCGCGCGATCTTCGGCGAGAAGGCACGTGAGGTGCGCGACACGTCCATGAAGGTGCCCCACGGCGAGACCGGCACCGTCATCGGCGTCCGGGTCTTCGACCGCGAAGAGGGCGACGAGCTGCCCCCGGGCGTGAACCAGTTGGTGCGCGTGTACGTGGCGCAGAAGCGCAAGATCTCCGACGGCGACAAGCTGGCCGGACGCCACGGCAACAAGGGCGTCATCAGCAAGATCCTGCCGATCGAGGACATGCCGTTCCTCTCCGACGGCACGCCCGTGGACATCGTGCTCAACCCGCTCGGCGTCCCGAGCCGCATGAACGTCGGCCAGGTGCTGGAGACGCACCTGGGCTGGATCGCGCACGCCGGCTGGGACATCGGCGAGGTCGACGAGCCGTGGGCCAACCGCCTCAACGACGTGGGCCTCGGCCGCGTGGAGGGCCCCGCCCGCCTCGCGACTCCGGTGTTCGACGGCGCCAACGAGGAGGAGATCGCCGGGCTGCTCGAGCACGGGCTGCCGCAGCGCGACGGGCTGCGGCTGGTGGACGCCGGCGGCAAGGCTCAGCTGTTCGACGGCCGCTCCGGCGAGCCGTACCCGGAGAAGGTGGGCGTCGGTTACATCTACATGCTGAAGCTGCACCACCTCGTGGACGACAAGATCCACGCGCGCTCCACCGGCCCGTACTCGATGATCACCCAGCAGCCGCTGGGCGGCAAGGCGCAGTTCGGTGGCCAGCGGTTCGGCGAGATGGAGGTGTGGGCGATGGAGGCCTACGGCGCCGCCTGGGCGCTGCAGGAGCTGCTGACGATCAAGTCCGACGACGTCCCCGGCCGGGTGAAGGTCTACGAGGCGATCGTGAAGGGCGAGAACATCCCCGAGCCCGGCATCCCCGAGTCGTTCAAGGTGCTGGTCAAGGAGATGAAGTCGCTCTGCCTGAACGTCGAGGTGCTGTCCTCCGACGGTTCTGTGGTGGAGCTGCGCGACTCCGAAGACGACTACCACCGGGCCGAGGAGTTCGGCATCGACCTCTCGCGGCGTCCCGGCTCCGATTCGTTCGCCGACCTCGAAGAAGTCTAAAGGGCGCGGCGGGGCCCACCGGCCCCGCCCGTCCACCACCCCGGGAGCTCGCTCCCACCCCGGCTGGGGCGCCCCGGCCGGTCCGTCCCGGCCAGCGGCCACTGGTCGGGAACAAGAAATCCCCAGGTTGGGGGAGAAAGTGAAGAAAACGTGCTGGACGTCAACTTCTACGACGAGCTGCGCATCGGCCTGGCCACCGCGGATCAAATCCGCGAGTGGAGCCACGGTGAGGTGAAGAAGCCGGAGACCATCAACTACCGGACCCTGAAGCCCGAGCGCGACGGCCTGTTCTGCGAGAAGATCTTCGGTCCGACCCGTGACTGGGAGTGCTACTGCGGCAAGTACAAGCGCGTGCGCTTCAAGGGCATCATCTGCGAGCGCTGTGGCGTCGAGGTGACGCGCAGCAACGTCCGCCGTGAGCGGATGGGGCACGTCGAGTTGGCCGCCCCCGTGACGCACATCTGGTACTTCAAGGGCGTCCCCTCCCGCCTGGGCTACCTGCTGGACGTGGCGCCCAAGGACCTGGAGAAGGTCATCTACTTCGCCGCCTACATGATCACCTCGGTGGACGAGGAGGCGCGTCACCGCGACCTGCCGTCGCTGGAGGCCAAGGTCGAGGTGGAGCGCAAGCAGCTGGCCGCGCGCCGAGACTCGGACGCCGAGCACCGGCTCACCAAGATCGAGGAGGACCTCGCCAAGCTCGAGGCCGAGGGCGCCAAGGCCGACACCAAGAAGCGCGTCCGCGACGTGGGCGAACGCGAGGTCAAGCTGGTCCGCGACCGCGCGCAGCGTGAACTCGACCGGCTCGACGCCGTGTGGCAGCGGTTCAAGACCCTGAAGGTCCAGGACCTCGAGGGCGACGAGATCCTCTACCGGGAGATGAAGAACCGCTTCGGCAAGTACTTCGAGGGGTTCATGGGCGCCGAGGCGATCAAGCGCCGCCTCGCCGACTTCGACCTCCAGGCCGAGTCGCTGTCTCTGCGCAACACGATCCAGACCGGCAAGGGGCAGCGCAAGACCCGCGCCCTGAAGCGCCTCAAGGTCGTCGCCGCCTTCCTGAACACGACCAACAGCCCGATCGGCATGGTCCTGGACGCCGTCCCGGTCATCCCGCCGGACCTGCGGCCCATGGTCCAGCTGGACGGCGGCCGCTTCGCGACGTCCGACCTCAACGACCTGTACCGCCGCGTCATCAACCGCAACAACCGCCTCAAGCGGCTTCTCGATCTGGGTGCGCCCGAGATCATCGTCAACAACGAGAAGCGGATGCTGCAGGAGGCTGTCGACTCGCTGTTCGACAACGGACGCCGTGGGCGTCCGGTCACCGGTCCGGGCAACCGGCCGCTCAAGTCGATCTCCGACATGCTCAAGGGCAAGCAGGGCCGGTTCCGGCAGAACCTGCTGGGCAAGCGCGTCGACTACTCCGGCCGTTCGGTCATCGTCGTCGGCCCGCAGCTCAAGCTCCACCAGTGCGGGCTGCCGAAGAACATGGCCCTGGAGCTGTTCAAGCCGTTCGTGATGAAGCGGCTCGACGACCTCAACCTGGCGCAGAACATCAAGAGCGCCAAGCGGATGGTCGAGCGGCAGCGTCCGGTCGTGTGGGACGTGTTGGAGGAGGTCATCGCCGAGCACCCGGTGCTGCTCAACCGTGCGCCCACGCTGCACCGCCTCGGCATCCAGGCGTTCGAGCCGCAGCTCATCGAAGGCAAGGCGATCCAGCTGCACCCGCTGGTCTGCACCGCCTTCAACGCCGACTTCGACGGCGACCAGATGGCCGTGCACCTGCCGCTGAGCGCCGAGGCGCAGGCCGAGGCCCGCATCCTGATGCTGAGCACGAACAACATCCTCAAGCCCGCGGACGGCCGTCCGGTGACCCTGCCCACCCAGGACATGATCATCGGGCACTACTTCCTGACCACCGCCCGCGACGGGCATCCGGGCGAGGGTCGGGCGTTCACGTCCAAGGACGAGGCCTACATGGCTTACGACCGCGGCGAGCTCAAGGTGCACACGAAGATCCTGCTGCGCGTCGTCGGCATGGAGCCCCCTGCCGGCGTCGAGAAGCGTCACGACGGGTCGTTCCTGATCGAGACCACGCTCGGGCGCGCGCTGTTCAACGAGGCCCTGCCCAAGGACTACCCGTACGTGAACACCAGCGTCGGCAAGAAGCAGCTGGGCCAGATCGTCAACGACCTCGCCGAGCGCTACCAGAAGGTGGAGGTGGCCCGAGCGCTCGACCGGCTCAAGGACATCGGCTTCAAGTGGGCCACCCGCTCCGGCGTGACCGTGTCGATCGCCGACGTGCAGACCCCGCCGAGCAAGCCGGAGATCCTCGCGACGTACGAGGCGAAGGCGGCCAAGATCACGAAGCAGTTCGAGCGGGGCAAGGTGACCGAGGAGGAGCGTCAGCAGGAGCTGGTGCAGCTCTGGAACGACGCCACCGCCGAGCTCACCGCGGCGATGGAGGCCAACTTCACCACCGACAACCCCATCTACATGATGGTGCACTCGGGGGCCCGCGGAAACATGACGCAGATGCGTCAGATCGCCGCCATGCGTGGCCTCGTCGCCAACCCCAAGGGCGAGATCATCGCGCGTCCGATCAAGTCGAACTTCCGCGAGGGGCTGTCGGTCCTGGAGTACTTCATCTCCACGCATGGCGGCCGCAAGGGCCAGGCTGACACGGCGCTGCGCACGGCCGACTCCGGGTACCTGACCCGACGGCTCGTGGACGTGTCCCAGGACGTGATCATCCGTGAGGAGGACTGCGGCACCGAGCGCGGGCTGACCAAGTCGATCGTGACGACCAGCCGCGACGGACGCCTCGTCCCGGCGCACAACGTCGAGACCTCGGTGTATGCCCGGACGCTGGCCGCGGACGTCACCGACGCCGACGGGTCCGTGCTCGCCGAGGCGGGCATCGACCTGGGCGACGAGGTCATCCACCGGCTCATCGCTTCCGGCGCGACCGAGGTGCGCGTCCGGTCCGTGCTCACGTGCGAGGCGGCCACGGGCACTTGCGCGATGTGCTACGGCCGGTCCCTGGCGACGGGCAAGCTCGTCGACGTGGGCGAGGCCGTCGGCATCGTCGCGGCCCAGTCGATCGGCGAGCCCGGCACCCAGCTGACCATGCGCACGTTCCACACCGGTGGCGTGGCCGGCGACGACATCACGCAGGGTCTGCCGCGCGTCACCGAGCTCTTCGAGGCCCGCACCCCGAAGGGCAAGGCGCCGATCGCCGAGGCGGCGGGCCGGGTCCGCATCGAGGAGGGTGACCGGCTGCGCAAGCTCGTCATCGTCCGCGACGACGGCCTCGACAACGTGGAGTACGCGCTGCCGCGCCGGGTTCGTCTCGAATGGGACGACGCGGCCATGGTGCGGCACTCGATCGCCGACGGCGACCACGTGGAGGCCGGCCAGCAGCTGTACGCCGGCACGCTCGACCCGCAGGACATCCTGAGGGTGGGCGGCCTGCGCAAGGTGCAGGAGCACATGGTCGAGGAAGTGCAGTCGGTGTACCGGACCCAAGGGGCCCCGATCCACGACAAGCACATCGAGATCATCATCCGCCAGATGCTGCGCCGGGTCACGGTCATCGAGTCGGGGGAGACCTCGATCTTGCCGGGCGACCTCGTCGACCGGAAGCTGTTCGAGACCGAGAACCGTCGGGCCGTGACCGAGGGCAGCACGCCGGCCCAGGGCCGTCCGGTGCTCATGGGCATCACCAAGGCGTCGCTGGCCACCGAATCGTGGCTGTCTGCGGCGTCCTTCCAGGAGACGACCAAGGTGCTCACGGACGCCGCCATCCAGGCCAAGTCCGACTCCCTGGTGGGGCTCAAGGAGAACGTCATCTTGGGCAAGCTGATCCCGGCCGGCACCGGCCTGGACCGCTACCGCAACATCCGGGTCGAGCCCACCGCCGAGGCGCGCGCCGCGGCGTACGACCTCTCCTACGACCCGTACGACTACGACATCGCGGGCTCCAACCCGTCGGTGCCGCTGGACGAGTTCGACCTCGACGATCTCCGCTGAGCGGAGCCGATCGAGCCAGGAGGGCGTCCCTGCGGGGGCGCCCTCCTGGCGTACGGGACCCGTCCGGGCCCCCGCCAGCCGTCGTCCAAACCGCCTGGTTCGACTCCGGGGGGCACGTTCGACTAGGCTGGACGACGCGACCTTCGGCTAGTCATGGCTGACGGGTGCGCGGGTGCGACTGGCCCGCGTTTTTGACCCGCCTTGGCCTAACCACTAGTCTTGGTCGTTGTGTTCGGGTGACCGAACCATCGTGCGTGCGCTGCGTCCGGACGGATGCCTGCCAGGCACAGCCACGATCCGGCCGGTAAACAGGATTGGCCTCCGGGCCCCTGCGCGCACCGGGGAGCGGCACCCCCAACGCAGTCGTCCGCGAGGGCGTCCACGAAGAACGAACGAAGGATAACCAGCCGGTGCCCACCATTCAGCAGTTGGTCCGCAAGGGCCGCACTGACAAGGTCAGCAAGAGCAAGACGCCCGCCCTGAAGGGCTCGCCCCAGCGCCGCGGCGTCTGCACCCGCGTCTACACGACCACGCCCAAGAAGCCCAACTCCGCGCTGCGCAAGGTCGCCCGCGTCCGGCTCAGCTCGGGCATCGAGGTCACGGCGTACATCCCCGGTGTGGGGCACAACCTGCAGGAGCACTCCATGGTGCTCGTGCGCGGCGGCCGCGTGAAGGACCTGCCGGGCGTGCGTTACAAGATCATCCGCGGCTCGCTGGACACCCAGGGCGTCAAGAACCGCAAGCAGGCGCGCAGCCGCTACGGCGCCAAGAAGGAGAAGTAATGCCTCGCAAGGGTCCGGCCCCGAAGCGGCCGATCGTCGTCGACCCGGTCTACGGGTCCCCGCTGGTTTCCCAGCTGGTGAGCAAGATCCTGCTCGACGGCAAGAAGACGACCGCCCAGAACATCGTCTACGGCGCCCTGGAGGGCACCCGGGCCAAGTCGGGCGTCGATCCGGTCCAGACGCTGAAGAAGGCGCTCGACAACATCCGCCCCGCGGTCGAGGTCAAGAGCCGCCGCGTCGGCGGCGCGACCTACCAGGTGCCGATCGAGGTCAAGCCGACCCGCTCCACGACGCTGGCCATGCGCTGGCTGGTGGGCTACTCCCGGCAGCGCCGCGAGAAGACCATGACCGAGCGCCTGATGAACGAGCTGCTCGACGCGAGCAACGGCCTGGGCGCCAGCGTGAAGAAGCGCGAGGACACTCACAAGATGGCCGAGGCGAACCGGGCCTTCGCCCACTACCGCTGGTGATGTGCTCGAAGCTCTCCCCCGCCCTGGGTGGGGGAGAGCTTCGAGCCCTGCCCGACGTCGACGACATGCACGTACCAAGAGGGGAACGAACCCGTGGCCATTGACATCAAGACCGACCTCGCCAAGGTCCGCAACATCGGCATCATGGCCCACATCGACGCGGGCAAGACCACCACGACCGAGCGCATCCTGTTCTACACCGGCATCAACTACAAGATCGGTGAAGTGCACGAGGGCGCCGCGACCATGGACTGGATGGAGCAGGAGCAGGAGCGCGGCATCACGATCACCTCGGCCGCGACCACGTGTTTTTGGCACGACCACCAGATCAACATCATCGACACGCCCGGGCACGTCGACTTCACCGTCGAGGTGGAGCGCTCCCTGCGGGTCCTCGACGGCGCGGTCGCGGTCTTCGACGGCGTGGCGGGCGTCGAGCCGCAGAGCCAGACCGTGTGGCGGCAGGCGACCAAGTACGGCGTCCCCCGCATCTGCTACGTCAACAAGCTCGACCGCACCGGCGCCTCGTTCGACTACGTCGTCAAGACGATCCGGGAGCGCCTGAACGCGACCGTGGCCGTCCTGCAGCTGCCGGTGGGTGCCGAGTCGCACTTCCAGGGGGTCGTCGACCTCGTGGAGATGCGGGCGCTCATGTGGCGGGGCGAGACCATGATCGGCGAGGACTACACGGTCGAGGAGATCCCGGCCGACATGCAGGAAGCCGCCGAGCAGGCCCGCGAGGAGCTCATCCAGACGCTGGCCGACAACGACGAGGCGTTCGGCGACGAGTGGCTGAGCGCCGAGGATTCGGGGGACACCCTGAGCGTCGCGTCGATCAAGGCGGCTATCCGCCGCTGCGTGCTGTCGAGCCGGGTGACCGCCGTCGTGTGCGGCACGTCGTTCAAGAACAAGGGCGTGCAGCCGATGCTGGACGCCGTCATCGACTACCTGCCGTCCCCGCTCGACGTCCCGGCGATCGAGGGCTTCAAGCCGGGCAACGAGGGCCTCGCCCTGACCCGCCAGCCGCGGACGGACGAGCCGCTCAGCGTGCTGGCGTTCAAGATCGCTGCCGACCCGCACTTGGGGCGGCTCACGTACGTGCGCGTGTACTCGGGGCTGCTCAAGGCCGGCATGGGGCTGCTGAACGCCACCAAGGGCAAGAAGGAACGGATCGGCAAGATCTACCAGATGCACGCCAACAAGCGCCAGGAGATCGACGAGATCGGCGCCGGCATGATCTGCGCGGTCATGGGTTTGAAAGACACCACGACCGGGGAGACCCTGTGCGACCCGGCCCACCCGATCATCCTGGAGTCGATGGAGTTCCCGAACCCCGTCATCGAGCAGGCGATCGAGCCCAAGACGAAGTCCGACCAGGAGAAGCTCTCCACCGCCATCCAGCGGCTCGCTGAGGAAGACCCGACCTTCCGCGTCCACACCGACGAGGAGACCGGCCAGACGATCATCGCCGGCATGGGCGAACTGCACCTCGAGGTGCTGATCGACCGCATGAAGCGCGAGTTCAAGGTCGAGGCGAACATCGGCAAGCCGCAGGTGGCCTACCGCGAGACGCTGCGGCGCAAGGTCGACAAGGTCGACTACACCCACAAGAAGCAGTCGGGTGGCTCCGGCCAGTACGCCAAGGTCCTCATCTCCGTCGAGCCGCAGGAGGCGGGCTCGGGGTACGAGTTCGTCAACGGCGTCACCGGCGGACGCATTCCGCGCGAGTACATCCCTGCGGTCGACCAGGGCATCCAGGAGGCCATGGCGTTCGGCCCGCTGGCCGGCTACCCGGTCGAGGACATCAAGGTGACGCTGCTGGACGGCGCCTACCACGACGTGGACTCCAGCGAGTTGGCCTTCAAGATCGCCGGCTCCATGGTGTTCAAGGAGGGCGCGCGCCGGGCCGACCCGGCGCTGCTCGAGCCGCTCATGTACGTCGAGGTGACCACCCCGGAGGACTACCTCGGCACCGTCATCGGCGACCTGAACAGCCGCCGCGGCCACGTCCAGGGCATGGAGGAGGCGCACGGCAACCAGGTCGTGCGCGCGCTCGTCCCGCTGTCGGAGATGTTCGGCTACGTCGGCGACCTGCGCAGCAAGACGTCCGGCCAGGCGTCCTACGCCATGGAGTTCCACTCCTACGGCGAGTGCCCCAAGTCGGTCGCCGAGGAGATCATCGCGAAGGGGCGCGGCGGCGGGGAGTGACCCCGCGGCCGGCGCCGCGACGCGGTCCGTGCGGGCGGGGGAGATCGCTTCGAGCGAGTTTGACTCTCCCGCTGCACTGGACGAAACTTGGACGGGTCCGCCCTCTGGTGGGCGCCCGACCCAGGAAGTCAACCTAGAAGAACGCGCCGCGCGATCCGCGCGTGGCGACAGAACGCGAAAGAGGAGCCCACAAGTGGCAAAGGCCAAGTTTGAGCGGACCAAGCCGCACTGCAACATCGGCACCATCGGCCACGTCGACCACGGCAAGACCACGCTCACGGCGGCGATTACGAAGGTGCTCCACGACAAGTACCCCGACCTGAACGCCGTCTCGGCCTTCGACCAGATCGACAAGGCGCCCGAAGAGCGCCAGCGTGGCATCACGATCTCGATCGCGCACGTCGAGTACCAGACCGAGAAGCGGCACTACGCGCACGTCGACTGCCCGGGTCACGCCGACTACGTCAAGAACATGATCACCGGCGCGGCCCAGATGGACGGTGCGATCCTGGTCGTGGCCGCCACCGACGGCCCGATGGCCCAGACCCGCGAGCACATCCTGCTGGCCCGCCAGGTCGGCGTCCCCGCGATGGTCGTGGCGCTCAACAAGTGCGACATGGTCGACGACGAGGAGCTCATCGAACTGGTGGAGCTCGAGCTCCGCGAGCTGCTGACCCTCCAGGAGTTCGACGGCGACAACTGCCCGATCGTCCGCGTGGCCGCGTTCCCGGCCATGAACGGCGACCCGGAGTGGTCCGAGAAGATCCTCGAGCTCATGGACGCGGTGGACGAGTACATCCCGCAGCCGGAGCGCGCCACCGACAAGCCCTTCCTCATGCCCATCGAGGACGTCTTCACGATCACGGGTCGTGGCACCGTCGTCACCGGCCGCATCGAGCGCGGCATCGTCCGCACCGGCGAGTCGGTCGAGATCATCGGCATCCGCGAGTCGAAGCAGACGTCCACCATCACGGGCGTCGAGATGTTCCGCAAGATCCTCGACGAGGGTCGCGCGGGCGAGAACGTCGGCCTGCTGCTGCGCGGCACCAAGAAGGACGACGTCGAGCGCGGCATGGTCGTCTGCAAGCCGGGTTCGGTCACCCCGCACACCGACTTCGAGGCGAACGTCTACGTGCTCACCAAGGAGGAGGGCGGCCGTCACAAGCCGTTCTTCAGCAACTACAGCCCTCAGTTCTACTTCCGCACCACGGACGTGACCGGCGTGGTTCAGCTGCCCGAGGGCACCGAGATGGTCATGCCCGGCGACAACACCGGCATGGTCGTGCACCTCAACAAGCCGATCGCGATGGAAGAGGCGCTGAAGTTCGCCATCCGCGAGGGTGGCCGCACGGTCGGCGCCGGCAACGTCACCAAGATCATCAAGTGACCCGGCGCGTCGGCTGAGCCGACGCCGGAACACCCCGATCAGGCCGCAGGGCCCGTCCCCTTACCGGGGGCGGGCCCTGCGGGCGTCCGAGGCCTGCCGCGCTGACGTTGTGTCGGCTAGTAGAATGGTCAATTGTCCGGCCGGACGGCCGGGCCCCGTACCTTCGTCAAGGAGTCTCCACCGTGAACCCTCAGCCCCTCCGCCTGGCCGGCCTCGTCTCGTTGATCATGGGCGTCTTGTTCGTGGTCACCGGTGGTGTCGTCTGGGGCGTGGTGTCTTCCCAGCTCGCCGCTGAGCGCATCACCGTGCCCGCGGACGCCGCGTTCATGCAGGGCGCCCGCGTGCAGGACCCGCTGTCCGCCCTCGCCCAGGCCGACATCATCAACACGCACGCCATGCGCGCGTCCGGCGGCCTGACGTACGCCGAGTTGGGCGCGGCCGCCACCGCGGCCCGCAACGCCGGCGACACCGCCAAGGCCGACCAGCTGACCGCCACCCGCACCACGGTCATGAACGCGTCCTTCCTCCGCTCGTCGCTGTTCACCTCCGTGCTGTCCTACGGCGTGTGCCTGTTCGCCATCGGCGTCGGCGCGACCCTGATCGTGTTCGGCTGGGCGTTCCGCAAGGCGGCCTCCCCGGCGGCGTCGACGGTGCCCGTCCGCAGCGAGTGATCCGTCGGCGGACGGGGTTAGGCTCGGGCGCGTGACAATCCACCCGGGCCACCCGTTCGCCACCGAACCGTCCGACCGGGACGCCGCGCGGCGGTTCCGTGGCCGACTGGCCGCCCCCGTCACGCTCTGGCTGACGGGGTCGGCCGCCGACCGCGCCGGCCTCACGGTGAGCTCGGTGCTCATCGCCCTGGGCGAGCCGGCGTCCGTGGTCGGCCTGATCGACCCCGACTCTGCGTTCGCCGACGCCCTGGGCGCGGCGTTCACCGTGACCATTCTCAGCCCCACCGACCGCGTGCTGGCCGACGCGTTCGCCGGCCTCGCCCCGGCCCCCGGCGGGCCGTTCCGGGCGGCGTCCTTCCTGGACACCCCCTGGGGTCCGCGGCCCGCGGGGGAGCGGACGTGGCTGGGCGCCCGCGTCACCGCACTGCTCCCGCTGGGCTGGTCTTTGCAGGTCGTCGGCGCCGTCGAGCACGTGGCGCTCGCCGACGAGACGCCGGCGATCCACCTGCGTGGCCGCTACCGCACGCTGGCCCCCTGAGGCGTCCGACCCGCGACCCCCTAGTAGGCTGACCACCACCATGACCCGACCTGCCCTGCCGCCCGCGCGCCTGCGTGTCGCCCCTTCTCCCACGGGTGACCCCCACGTCGGGACGGCGTACATGTCCCTGTTCAACCTCGCCTACGCCCGCGCCACCGGCGGGCAGTTCGTGCTGCGCATCGAGGACACCGACCGAGCCCGGTACGTGCCCGAGTCGGAGCAGCAGATCTACGAGACGCTGCGCTGGCTGGGCCTGGGCTGGGACGAGGGGCCGGACGTGGGCGGGCCGTACGCGCCCTACCGGCAGTCCGAGCGGCTGGACACCTACCGGCCCTACGTGGACGAACTGCTGGCCGCCGGGCACGCCTATCACTGCTGGTGCAGCCCCGAGCGGCTGGCCGAGATGCGGGCCGAGCAGCAGGCGTCCAAGCAGGCCGTCACCGGCTACGACCGGCGGTGCCTCGGGCTGACCCGCGACGAGCGGGCTCTGCTGGGGGGCTTCACCGACACCCCCGTCGTCCGGATGTTGGTGCCCGACGACGCGGAGGTCGTCTTTGACGACCTCGTCCGCGGGGAGGTGTCCGCGCCGTTCCCGGACGACCAGGTGATCCTCAAGGCGGACGGCTTCCCCACCTACCACCTCGCGGTGGTCGTCGACGACCACCTCATGGGCATCACCCACGTGGTCCGCGGCGAGGAGTGGATCAGTTCCACGCCCAAGCACCTGCTGCTCTACCGCTGGCTCGGCTGGGACGTGCCGCGCTTCGCCCACATGCCGCTGCTGCGCAACACAGACAAGTCGAAGATCAGCAAGCGCAAGAACCCGGCCGCCCGGCTGACGTGGTTCCGCGAGCAGGGTTACCTGCCCGAGGCGCTGCGCAACTTCCTGCAGCTGCTGGGATACCCGCCCGCGGACGACGACTCCGAGGTCTCCACGTTCGAAGACTTCGTGGCCGGTTTCGACTGGGCCAAGGTCAACACGGTCGGCCCGGTGTTCGACCTGGACAAGCTGAACTGGCTCAACGGCCACTACATCCGCACGCTCGCCGCCGACGAGTTGGGCGACCGCATCGTCGAGCACCTGCTGCACACGGGCCGTTGGTCGCAGGCCGACGCCACCCCCGCCCGCGTCGAGACGCTGCGGCGCGCCACGCCGCTCATCCAGGAGCGGCTGGTGCTGCTGTCGGAGGCCCTCGACAAGCTCGCCTTCCTCTTCACCGCGGACGCCGACCTGGCCGTCGAGCCGGACGCCGTCGCGTCCCTCTCCCCGGACGCGCCGGCGATCCTGGACGCCGCGCTGGACGTCCTGGCCGCGTTGTCGACCTGGGACGCGGCGTCGGTGCAGGCGGCACTGCGCGAGGCGCTCGTCGACGGCCTCGGGGTGAAGGCCAAATTCGCGTTCGCGCCCGTGCGGGTGGCGGTCACCGGTTCGCGCGTGTCGCCGCCGCTGTTCGAGTCGCTCGAGGTGCTGGGCCGGGACGCCTCGCTGGCCCGGCTGCGCACACTCCGCGGGCGGCTGTGAGCGGCGCCCCCGTCGTCGCGATCTTCGGCGGGCGCAGCGAGATCGGGCTGGAGGTCGCGCGGCGGCTCGCGCCCGGCGCCACCGTCGTGCTGGCGGCGCGTCCCGGCGCGGCGCTGGACGAGGCGGTCGAGACGGTGCGCGGCGCTGGCGCGGTCCGGGTGGAGGTCGTCGCGTTCGATGCGGACGCCACCGCCGAGCACCGTCGTGCGGTGGCTGGGATCGAGGCTCTGGCTGGGCCGATCACCGTTGCGGTGGCGGCGTTCGGGGTGTTGGGCGACCAGGCGCTGGCCGAACGCGACGAGGCAGAGGTCGTGCGCGTCCTGACGACCGACTTCGTCGCGCAGGCGTCACTGCTGACCGTGCTCGCCGACGTGATGCGCTCGCGCGGGCGCGGCACGATCGTGGCGTTCTCGTCGGTGGCCGGCGTGCGGGTGCGGCGGGCGAACTACGTGTACGGGTCGGCGAAGGCGGGCCTGGACGGCTTCGCGTCCGGGCTGGCGGACGCGCTGCACGGCACGGGGGTCGACCTCGTCGTGGCCCGGCCGGGGTTCGTGGTCGGGCGCATGACGGCCGGCCTGAAACCCGCGGTCTTCGCGAGCACGCCCGCGCAGGTGGCGGACGCGGTGGCCGAGCGGGTGCGCCGCGGGGGTGGCGGTGTGGTGTGGATCCCGTGGCAGTTGCGCGTGTTGTTCGCGGTCGCGGCGTTCGTGCCGCGGGCCGTCTGGCGCCGGATGCCCCGGTGATGGAGTGCTCCGCCGCCTGGGACGCCCTGTCGGCGTTCGGCACCGCCACGCAGGCGTCCAGTTGGGTCGCCCTGGAGCAGCCCGGGCCGTGGGGGCGCGAGGCGTTGACCGAGTCGCACCTCGACCCCGCGCTCGGGGCGCGGCTGGCCTCGGCGGCGTCCGAGGCGGGTGGCCGGGTGCTGCTGATCCGGGCACCCGGGCAACACGCCGACCGGGCGGCGTCCGGGCCGCGGCGGGTGTTCGTGGCGGGCGGGCTGGCGTCCACGCCGTGGCTGCTCTCCGGGGAGGTGGCCGACCCCTGCGAGCTGGAGCAGCTGCCGTGGGCGGCCCTCGCCGCGAGCGACCCGGCCCCGGCGCTGGAGTCCTGCGGCTGGCTGCGCCGACACGACGTCCCGGTGCTGCTGGTGTGCGCGAATTCGCGGCGGGACGTCTGCTGCGCGCTGCGCGGCCGTCCGGTGGCCCTCGACGTCGGCGCCGCGCGTCCGGGGCAGGTCTGGGAGTGCTCGCACACCGGCGGCCACCGCTTCGCCCCGACCGGGCTGGTGCTGCCGCTAGGGCAGATGCTGGCCCGGCTCACCCCCGGCCTGGCGTCGGAGGTGCTGGACGCCGCGGCGTCCGGACGCCTGGCGCCCGGCGCGCTGGGGGAGCGGCACGACCGGGGCCGAAGCCACCTGCCGCCGGAGCTGGCGGCGGCGGAGTCGTGGGTGCGCGTGCGTGCGGGCGTTTGCGACCCCGGCGCGCTGACCGCCGAGGCCCGCGCCGAGGGCGTCCGGGTGCGGCACGCGGACGGCCGAACATGGGACGTCGGCGTCACCGAGACGACAGGCCCTGCTTTACCCGAGTCCTGCGGCAAGGCGCCCAAACCCAGCCGGACGTGGGTCGTCCGGGCGGCCCCGGGCGCCGCCCCTGGAAACGCCGACACTCCATAGGTGCTCCCACCCGCCGCAGAATCGATGGAGTTCGAGAGCATCTATGGAGTGTCGGCGCATGGGCCCCGCCGCGGACGCCTCCGCACCATGCCCTCGGTTCGCGTCGTCAGAGCCGCCAGCCGGACCTCTCCAGGTCGTGCTCGAACGCCTCCAGGATCTGCAGGCTGCCCTCGAGCGCGCTCAGGTCGCCTGCGCTCACGGCCGCCTCGGCCTTCTTTGCGACACGCTTGACCGAGGGGCTGCGCCGCAGGGCGGTCGCGAGCTCGTCGGTGACCAGCGCCCACATCCAGTCGCGCTGCTGATCGGCGCGGCGCTCCGCGAGGTGGCCCGAGTCCAGCAGGCCCTGGCGGTGGTCCAGGACGGCCTGCCACACCGCGTCCAGGCCCTCCCCGGTCAGGGAACTGGACGTGAGCACCGGGGTGCGCCGCTCGCCGGGGTCAGACCGGATCAGCTTCATCGCGATCGTCAGCTCCCGGGCCGCCACGCGGGCCTCCACGACGTTGTCGCCGTCTGCCTTGTTGACGGCGATGACGTCGGCGAGCTCGAGGATGCCGCGCTTGATGCCCTGCAGCTGGTCGCCGGTGCGGGCGATCATCAGCAGCAGGAACGTGTCGACCATGCCGGCCACGGCCACCTCGGACTGCCCGACGCCCACGGTCTCCACCCAGATGGTGTCGAAGCCGGCGGCCTCCATCACGAGCATGCCCTCGCGGGTGGCCCGCGCGACGCCGCCGAGATGGTTGCCGCTGGGGGAGGGGCGGATGAACGCGTGCTCCGCGACGGCCAGGTCGGCCATGCGCGTGCGGTCGCCCAGCACCGAGCCGCCGGACCGCGACGAGCTGGGATCGACCGCCAGGACGGCGATGCGGTGCCCCTGCTCGATCAGCCGAACGCCCATCGCGTTGATGAAGGTCGACTTGCCCGCCCCCGGCACGCCCGAGATGCCGACGCGGACGGCGTTGCCGGTGTAGGGGCGGAGCAACAGCAGCAACTCGCGCGCGCGGTCGCGGTGGTCCGGACGCGACGACTCGACCAGAGTCAGCGCACGGGCGATGTGCGGCCGGGACCCGGCGACCACCTTCTCGGCGAGGGCCGCCGGGTCCAGGCGCTGCCTCATGCCTCGGCCGCCTCCAACCGCCCCATCAGGATGGTCAGGAGCTCGTACGCGGACTCGGGGATCTTCGTGCCGGGGGGGTAGATGGCGTCGGCGCCGCTCTCGCGCAGCTCCGCGAAGTCCTGGCTCGGGATGACGCCGCCCACGATGATCATCAGGTCCTCGCGGCCCTGCTTGTCGAGTTCCGCACGCAGCGCCGGCACGAGGGTGAGGTGGCCGGCCGCCAGCGAGCTCACGCCCACGACGTGCACGTCCGCCTCGATCGCCTGACGGGCGACCTCCTCCGGCGTCTGGAACAGCGGGCCGACGTCGACGTCGAAGCCGAGGTCGGCGTACGCCGTGGAGATCACCTTCTGGCCGCGGTCGTGGCCGTCCTGGCCCATCTTGGCGACCAGGATGCGCGGACGCCGCCCCTCCAGCTCCTCGAACTTCTCGACCAGGGCGCGCGTCTTCTCGGTGGCCTCGGTGGACCCGGACTCCTTGCTGTACACACCCGAGATCGTACGGATCTGCGCGGTGTACCGCCCGAATTCGCTCTCGAGCGCGTCGGAGATCTCGCCCACGCTGCACTGAGAGCGCGCGGCGTCGATCGCCAGCTTGAGCAGGTTGCGCTCCGGGTCGGTCGAGTCAGGGTTGCCCGCCGCCCACGAGAGCTTGGCCAGGGCGGCCTTCGCCGCGGACTCGTCGCGCTCGGCGCGCAGGCGCTGCAGCTTGGCGATCTGCTGGCCGCGGACGTCCGCGTTGTCGACCTTCAGCACCTCGAGCGGCTCCTCGTCGTCGACGAGGTACTTGTTGACGCCGATCACCGGCTGACGGCCGGAGTCGATGCGGGCCTGGGTGCGGGCCGCGGCCTCCTCGATGCGCATCTTCGGGATGCCGGCCTCGATGGCCTTGGCCATGCCGCCGGCCTGCTCGACCTCCTCGATGAGCGCCCACGCCTTGGCGGCCAGTTCGGCGGTCAGCTTCTCGACGTACGCCGAGCCGCCCCACGGGTCGATCGGACGGGTCGTCCCGGACTCCTGCTGGATGAACAGCTGGGTGTTACGGGCGATGCGGGCCGAGAAGTCGGTCGGCAGGGCGATGGCCTCGTCGAGCGCGTTGGTGTGCAGCGACTGGGTGTGCCCCTGCGTGGCGGCCATGGCCTCCAGGCACGTGCGGGTCACGTTGTTGTACACGTCCTGGGCGGTCAGCGACCAGCCCGACGTCTGCGAGTGCGTGCGCAGCGACATCGACTTGGCGTTCTTGGCGCCGGAGTCGCGGACGAGGCGCGCCCACAGCATGCGGGCCGCCCGCATCTTGGCGACCTCCATGAAGAAGTTCATGCCGATGGCCCAGAAGAACGACAGCCTGGGCGCGAACTTGTCGACGTCCAGCCCGACCGCCTGGCCGGCGCGGATGTATTCGATGCCGTCCGCCAGCGTGTAGGCCATCTCGATGTCGGCCGTCGCTCCCGCCTCCTGCATGTGGTAGCCGGAGATCGAGATCGAGTTGAACTTCGGCATGTGCGCGCTGGTGTACGCGAAGATGTCGGAGATGATCCGCATCGAGGGCAGCGGCGGGTAGATGTAGGTGTTGCGGACCATGAACTCCTTTAGGATGTCGTTCTGGATGGTCCCCGCCAGTTGCTCGGGCTTGACGCCCTGCTCCTCGGCCGCCACGACGTAGAGCGCCAGGACGGGCAGCACGGCCCCGTTCATGGTCATCGACACGCTCATCTGGTCCAGCGGGATGCCCGAGAACAGCTGGCGCATGTCGAGGATCGAGTCGACCGCGACGCCCGCCATGCCCACGTCCCCGGCCACGCGCGGGTGGTCGGAGTCGTAGCCCCGGTGGGTGGCCAGGTCGAACGCGATGGACAGGCCCTTCTGGCCGGCCGCCAGGTTGCGCCGGTAGAAGGCGTTGGACGCCTCGGCGGTGGAGAAGCCCGCGTACTGGCGCACCGTCCAGGGACGGTTCACGTACATCGTCGAGTACGGCCCGCGCAGGAACGGCGGGATACCCGGGCGGGTGTCGAGGAAGTCCAGGCCCTCGAGGTCGGCGTCGCCGAACAGCGGCGGCACCGCGATCAGCTCGGCGGTCTCCCAGGGGACGGCCGGCGTGCCGGCCTGGGCGAGGGCGGCGGCGTAGGCGTCGGACGCCGCGGCGTCCGGCAGGCCGTCGCCCAGGGGGACGGAATCGAAGCGGGGGATCATCGGGCCACTCCCAGGGTCTCGAAGGTGGTGTCGAGGAATTCGACGACGTTCATGCCCATGCCGATCGTGCCGTCGATGACGCCGTCGGCGCCCTCGCCCGCCTCGGACAGCTGGCCGGCCAGGAGCACCCGAGCCACGCCGGCGTCCCTCAACGCCTGCGCGACGGGGATCGCCTGGTGGGCGTAGACCTTGGCCGAACTGCACAGCACGGCGACGGAGGCGTTCGCCTCGGACGCCCGCGCGGCGATCTCCTCGGGGGTGCCGCCGTGGCTCTCGTGGGCCGCGATGCCTCCGACCAGCAGCACATTCGACGCGAAGCCCTGGCGGGCCCCGAAGTCGCGCTGTTCGCCGAGACAGGCCAGGAACACCTCGGGCGCCTTGCCCGTGGCCTCCTCGTGCGCCCAGGCCGCGTCGCGGAGCTTCTCGAACACCTCGGCGTCCCGGACCTGCTTCAACCCGCCCAGGGCGGGTGCCTCCGGGCGGGGCTTGGCCTGGTAGGGCTTCTCACCGGCCAGCGGGAACATGCTCACGCCGGTGAGCTCGATGCGGCGGGTGGCCAGCTGCTTGGCCCGAGCAGCGTTGGTCGCGTCGATGCGCCGGGCGACGTCGCCGGACGCCAGCGCCGCGGCCATGCCGCCCGCGGCCTCGATCTCGCCGACCAGCGCCCAGGCCGCCCGGGCCAGGTCGTCGGTGAGCGACTCCACGTACCACGAGCCGCCGGCCGGGTCGCTGACGCGGCCCAGGTGCGACTCCTCGGCGGACACCGTCTGGATGTTGCGCGCGATGCGCCGCGAGAACGGCGTCGGCAGGCCGTTGGCGTGGTCGAAGGGGAGCACGGTGATGGCGTCCGCGCCGCCGGTTGCGGCCGCGAAGGTGGCGATCGTGGCGCGGAGCATGTTCACGTGCGGGTCGACCTTGGCCATCATGCGGGGGCTTGTGACGGCGTGGGTGCGGGCGCCGCGCGCCGCGGCGGGGACGCCGCACTCCTCGGTGACACGGGCCCACAGGCGCCGGAGGGCGCGCAGCCGGGCGATCGTCGAGAACTGGTCGGCCGTGGCGGACACGCGGAACTCCAGGTGGCGGACCGCAGCCTCGGGGGTGACGCCCGCGGCGTCCAGGTCGCGGAGGTACTCGATGCCGGTCGCGATGGCGAAGGCCAGTTCCTGGACGTCGCTGGCGCCGGCGCCGTGGTATGGCAGCACGTCGACGGTGAGCGCGACCACGCCGGGCAGGCCCTCACAGGCGGCGACCCAGCGGCGATGCGACGACAGGTCGGGCGCGGTGCCGTGCAGCGCGGCGTGCGCGAGGGCGTCGATGCCGAGGTTGCCCTTCAGAGCGGCCGGGTCCGCGTCGGAGGCCAGCAGCAGGTCGAGCAGCGCCTTGGCGGCGCCATCCGGGTCGGTGAGGCTGGTGACGCGGACGGCCGCCAGGTCGAGTTGCACGTCGGCGAGGACGGTGGCCAGCGAGTCGAGCGGGACGGCGTCCGGGTCGAGGCGCAGCCACACCGAGGTGGCGCCGCGCTCGAGGTCGTCCAGCACGTTGAGGCGGGTGGCGGCGACGTCCGGGTCCTCGTGGAACTGCCGCACCCCCCAGGCGACGGCCTCACCCGTGCGGGCGACCGCGCCACGCGTGAAGGGCATGACCCCGGGGTAGCCGAGGGGGGCGTCGTCACCGCGCGTGTAGAGCGGGGCGATGGCCAGCCCGTCGAGCGTCGTGGTGGTGAGGCGCTTGAGGCCTTGGGCGGCGGTCAGCCGCTTGTCGTCGGGTCTGCCGCGATTGAGGACCTTGAGGACCTCCGCCTCCCACGCCTCGTCCGTGGCCGCCGGGAAGTCGCCGGCCAGCCGGAGCTGTTCGTGGTCAACCGTCATGGGGACCTACCATTCCTTCGTGTCGTCGGACCCCGGCCGCGTCGCCGAGGCGCACGGCCAGCGTAGCGAAGCCGCACGGTCCCCGGTGCGCGCGGTGGCGCCCCTTCAAGGGCCATTGTGGTCCCGTGTCGGCCCTCGATCCACTCGGGTTGCCCTTAATGGTCGGCCGCGCACCGGCCGGGCGAGGTATGCCTGCGGGCAGATTTGGCTCGGGCATGGACTCCGTGACACAATCGTCAGGTTGCTTTGACGCAGGTGGCGGCAACGGCTTTCGGTGCGTGCGCCGACGGCACTCCGCCCGTGCAAGCCTCCCCGGCGAACCGGCAGTCCCGCCGGGCCCTACCAAGATCTTGACGGTCTTGTGCGGCCCATCCGGCGGCGACACGCCCGGGCGCGGGGGTCGGAGTGACAAGGGGTTTCCCACCCGGGAGCGCCCCTAACGACAGGCCGGGCACATTGCCGGCCGACACGTTGAGAAGGAAACCATGGCGGGACAGAAGATCCGGATCCGACTCCGGGCCTACGACCATGAGGTCATCGACTCGTCGGCGAAGAAGATCGTCGACACGGTCACGCGTACCGGCGCCACCGTCGCCGGCCCCATCCCCCTGCCGACCGAGAAGAACGTGTACTGCGTGATCCGGTCGCCGCACAAGTACAAGGACAGCCGCGAGCACTTCGAGATGCGCACCCACAAGCGGCTCATCGACATCCTCGACCCGACGCCCAAGACCGTCGACTCGCTCATGCGGCTCGACCTGCCGGCCGGTGTCGACATCGAGATCAAGCTTCCGTGAGGTCCCTGCCATGAACAACGAACGCATCCTCAAGGGCATCCTGGGCAGCAAGCTCGGCATGACCCAGCTCTGGGACGCCAACAACCGGGTCGTCCCCGTCACCGTCATCCAGGCGGGCCCCTGCGTGGTCACGCAGGTACGCACGCCGCAGCGCGACGGGTACTCGGCCGTCCAGCTCGCCTTCGGGGCCATCAAGCCCAAGAGCGTGAACTCGCCCGAGACCGGCCACTTCGAGGCCGCCGGCGTGACGCCGCGGCGCCACCTGGTGGAGCTCCGCACCGCCGACGCCTCCGAGTACACGCTCGGCCAGGAGGTCGGCGCCGACGTCTTCGAGGCCGGACAGGTCATCGACGTCACGGGCGTCAGCAAGGGCAAGGGCACCGCCGGCGTCATGAAGAAGCACGGCTTCCACGGCCTGCGCGCCAGCCACGGCGTCCACCGCAAGCACCGCTCGCCGGGCTCCATCGGCCAGTCGTCGACGCCTTCGCGCGTGTTCCCCGGCATGAAGATGGCCGGCCGGATGGGCGTCGAGAAGGTCACCGTCCAGAACCTCACGATCCACGCCGTGGACGCCGAGCGTGGCCTGATCCTGGTCAAGGGCTCGGTCCCCGGTCCGAAGGGTGCGCTGCTCGTGCTGCGCACCGCCGCCAAGAAGGGAGCCAAGGCATGAGCGAGTCGCTGACCGTCGCCATCATCGGCACCAAGAAGTCGGCCACGCTGCCCGCGGAGGTGTTCGGCGTCCAGACCAACATCCCGCTGATCCACCAGGTGGTGGTGGCCCAGCAGGCCGCCGCCCGCCAGGGCACGCACTCGACCAAGACGCGCGGCGAGGTCCGCGGCGGTGGCGCCAAGCCGTGGCGCCAGAAGGGCACCGGCCGCGCCCGCCAGGGTTCGCGCCGCGCCCCCCAGTGGACCGGCGGCGGCGTCGTCCACGGGCCGCAGCCCCACGGCTACACCCAGCGCACCCCGAAGAAGATGGTGGCGGCCGCCCTGCGCGGCGTCCTGTCCGACCGGGCCCGCGACGGCCGCATCCACGTGGTGGATTCGTTCGGCGACACCCCGTCCACGAAGACCGCCCTCAAGGCGCTGGACGCCGTGACGGGCAAGCGGGTGCTGGTCGTCCTGACCCGCGACGACACGGCGGCCTGGCTGTCGCTGCGCAACGTCGCCTCGTTGCACGTGCTCGCCTACGACCAGCTGAACGCCTACGACGTCGTCGTCAGCGACGATGTGGTCTTCAGCGCCGCGGCGCTGGACGCGTTCGTCGCCGGCCCCGCCAAGGGCAAGTCGGTGAAGGGCGTCGGCACGGCGTCCGAGGCCGAGGCCCTGGACGACGCGGCCGAGGCTCCGAACGACGCGCCCGAGCAGCTTGACGAGCCGACCGAGGAGGCCGAGAAGTGAGCAACGAGTTGAAGATTCGCGACCACCGCGACATCCTGCTCGCCCCCGTGGTGAGCGAGAAGAGCTACGGCCTGCTGGACGAGAACAAGTACACGTTCCTGGTCAAGCCGACCGCCAACAAGACCGAGATCAAGATCGCCGTCGAGAACGTGTTCGGCGTCAAGGTGACCGCGGTCAACACCATCAACCGCATCGGCAAGCGCCGGCGGACGCGTTACGGCACGGGCAAGCGTCCCGACACCAAGCGCGCGATCGTGACGGTCGCCGAGGGCCAGCGCATCGACATCTTCGGCCAGGCGAACTGAGCGCGGGAAAAGGACGAACTGAGTCATGGCTATTCGCAAATACAAGCCGACCACGCCGGGCCGTCGCGGCTCGTCCGTGGCGGACTTCGCCGAGCTGACCCGGTCGACCCCGGAGAAGTCGCTCCTGGTACCGATCAAGAAGACGGGCGGCCGTAACAACCAGGGCCGGATCACCACCCGTCACATCGGCGGCGGCCACAAGCAGGCCTACCGCCTCATCGACTTCAGGCGCTACGACAAGGACGGCGTGCCGGCCAAGGTCGCGCACATCGAGTACGACCCGAACCGCACTGCGCGCATCGCGCTGCTCCACTACGTGGACGGCGAGAAGCGTTACATCATCGCTCCCGAGGGCCTCGGCCAGGGTGCGCGGGTGGAGGCCGGCGAGGGCGCCGACATCAAGCCGGGCAACAACCTGCCGCTGCGCAACATCCCCGTCGGCACCACGGTGCACGCGGTCGAGTTGCGTCCGGGCGGCGGCGCCAAGATGGGCCGCTCCGCAGGCGCCCGCATCCAGCTGGTCGCCCGTGAGGGCAAGTTCGCCACGCTGCGTCTGCCGTCGGGCGAGATGCGGCTCGTGGACGTGCGCTGCCGGGCCACTGTGGGCGAGGTGGGCAACGCCGAGCAGAGCAACATCAACTGGGGCAAGGCCGGCCGCAACCGCTGGAAGGGCATCCGCCCGACCGTCCGCGGCGTCGTGATGAACCCGATCGACCACCCGCACGGTGGTGGCGAGGGCCGCACGTCCGGTGGCCGTCACCCGGTCAGCCCGTGGGGCAAGCCCGAGGGCCGCACCCGCAACAAGAACAAGGCGAGCACCAAGCTCATCATCCGTCGCCGCAAGTCCGGCAAGAAGCGCTGACCGGGGAGTTGAGGACAACACATGCCACGCAGTCTGAAGAAGGGTCCCTTCATCGACGGGCATCTGGCCAAGAAGGTCGATGCGCAGAACGAGAAGGGCACCAAGAGCGTCATCAAGACCTGGTCGCGCCGCTCCATGATCAGCCCCGACATGATCGGGCACACGATCGCGGTGCACGACGGCCGCAAGCACATCCCGGTCTTCGTCAGCGAGTCCATGGTGGGGCACAAGCTGGGCGAGTTCGCCCCGACGCGCACCTACCGCGGCCACGGCAAGGACGACAAGAAGGCACGCCGCCGGTGAGCGGGCGAGAACAGGAAGTGGATTCATGAGCAACTCCGATTCGCGGCCGTCGCGTCGCGCAACGCTGCTCGGGGACCGTCCCGGCTCGTACGCGATCGCGCGTCACGTCCGCATGTCCCCGACCAAGGTCCGCCGCGTCGTGGACGTCGTCCGCGGCCTGGCCGTCCCCGACGCCCTCGCCGTGCTGAAGTTCGCGCCCCAGGCCGCGTCCGAACCGGTGTACAAGGTGGTCGCCTCCGCGGCGGCCAACGCCGAGAACACCGAGTCGCTGCGCGCCGAGGAGCTGTACATCAGCCAGGCGTTCGTCGACGAGGGTGTCACCCTGCGTCGCATCCGGCCCCGCGCGAAGGGTTCGGCCAGCCGCATCCTCAAGCGGGCCAGCCACATCACCGTCGTCGTCGAGCCCAAGGGCACGAAGGGAGCCTGATCATGGGACAGAAGATCAACCCCAATGGCTTCCGCCTGGGCATCACCACCGACCACAAGACCCGCTGGTACGCGGACAAGCACTACGCGACCCTGGTCGCCGAGGACGTCCGCATCCGTGAGTACCTGAAGAAGAACCTCGAGCGCGCCGGCATCTCGTCGGTGGAGATTGAGCGTCGCTCCGAGCGCGTCACGATCTTCCTGTACGCGGCGCGTCCGGGCATCGTCATCGGCCGCAACGGGGCCGAAGCGGAGCGCGTCCGGGCGCAGCTGGAGAAGCTGACGAACAAGCAGGTGCAGCTGAACATCCTCGAGGTCAAGAACCCCGAGATCGACGCGCAGCTGGTCGCCCAGGGCATCGCCGAGCAGCTGGGGGCCCGGGTGGCCTTCCGGCGGGCGATGCGCAAGGCACAGCAGACCGCGATGCGGTCCGGCGCCCAGGGCATCAGGATTCAGTGCTCGGGTCGTCTCGGCGGCGCCGAGATGAGCCGCTCGGAGTTCTACCGCGAGGGTCGCGTCCCGCTGCACACGCTGCGCGCCGACATCGACTACGGGTTCTACGAGGCTCGCACGACCTTCGGCCGCATCGGCGTGAAGGTGTGGATCTACAAGGGCGACATCTCCGGGACGCGCGCCGAGCGTGCGGCCCAGAAGGCCGCCCGTGCGGCCGCCGGCGGCCAGCGCCGTCCGGCTGGACGTGGCGGCCCGCGCCGCGACGCGCCCCCGCGCGGAGACCGTCCCGAGCGCGGCGGACGCCGTCGCACCGACGCCGCCGCCCAGGCCCCCGGGGCCGAGGCGGCCCGGACCGAAGGAGCCTGAGCATGCTCATCCCCCGTCGCGTCAAGCACCGTAAGCAGCACCACCCCAAGCGGGACGGACTGGCCAAGGGCGGCACCACGCTCGCCTTCGGTGACTTCGGTATCCAGGCGCTGGAGTCTTCGTACCTGACCAACCGTCAGATCGAGAGCGCCCGTATCGCCATGACCCGCCACATCAAGCGTGGCGGCAAGGTGTGGATCAACGTCTACCCCGACCGCCCCATGACCAAGCACCCGGCCGAGTCCCGCATGGGTTCCGGCAAGGGCTCGCCCGAGTGGTGGATCGCGAACATCAAGCCCGGACGCGTGCTTTTCGAGCTGTCCGGCGTGTCCGAGGACGTGGCCCGCGAGGCCATGCGCCTGGCCATCCACAAGCTGCCCTTCAAGGCACGCTTCATCAAGCGGGAAGCAGGTGAGATCTGATGGCGAAGGCACTGGTGGCCGCCGACCTGCGCGGCCTCAGCCGTGACGAGCTGAACAAGATGGTGCTGCAACTGAAGGAGGAGCTGTTCGGGCTCCGCTTCCAGGCCGCCACCGGGCAACTGGAGTCGCACGGGCGGCTGCGCGAGGTCCGCAAGGACATCGCTCGGGTCTACACCGTGATCCAAGAGCGCAACCTGGGCATCGTCCCCGACCCTGACGAGAACGAAGGACAAGCATGAGTGACACTGTTCAGCGCAACGCCCGCAAGGTGCGTGAGGGCTTCGTGGTCAGCGACAAGATGGACAAGACGATCACCGTGGCCATCGAGCAGCGCGTCAAGCACGCCCTCTACGGCAAGGTCATGACCAAGACGCTGAAGCTCAAGGCGCACGACGAGGCCAACTCGGCCGGCGTCGGCGACCGCGTGCGGATCATGGAGACCCGCCCGCTGTCGGCCACCAAGCGCTGGCGGCTCGTCGAGATCATCGAGAAGGCCAAGTAAGGAGTCGGACGCCTGAGGCCAGCTGACCCCGGCTTGGAAACCCGACCAGTGCACACCCCAGGCGACACGCGCGAGCGAACCGACATCAGTTCCGCCAGGCCCGACGGGCTCGGGAACCGGCGAACGACGAGAGAGATACACCATGATCCAGCAGGAGACGCGGCTGAAGGTCGCGGACAACACGGGTGCCAAGGAGTTGCTGTGCATCCGCGTGCTCGGCGGCTCCAAGCGGCGCTACGCCGGCCTGGGCGACCGGATCGTCGCCACGGTCAAGGACGCCATCCCCGGGGGCAACGTGAAGAAGGGTGACGTGGTCAAGGCCGTCGTCGTCCGCACCGTCAAGGAGACCCGTCGTCCCGACGGCTCCTACATCAAGTTCGACGAGAACGCCGCGGTCATCCTCAAGAACGACGGGGAGCCGCGCGGCACGCGCATCTTCGGCCCGGTGGGCCGCGAACTGCGCGACAAGAAGTTCATGCGCATCATTTCGCTGGCTCCGGAGGTGATCTGACATGGCGAACTCGCTGCACGTCAAGAAGGGTGACAAGGTCAAGGTCATCGCCGGCAACGACAAGGGCAAGGTCGGGGAGATTCTCTCGGTCGACCCCCGCGCCCAGCGCGTCGTCGTCGAGGGCGTGAACGTGGTCAAGAAGCACATGCCGTCCACCCCGAACGCGGCCGGCAAGACCACCGGCGGCATCATCGAGACCGAGGCCCCCATCCACGTGAGCAACGTGGCCCTGGTGTACTCCGGCTCGGGCAAGAACGCCAAGACCACCCGCGTCGGCCACAAGCGGGTCGAGGCGACCAAGCGGCGTCCGGACGGCACCGAGTACCAGACGACCCGTTCGGTGCGCATCGCCCGCGCCACCGGAGAGGAGATCTGACCCATGACCGACACCGCCACGCAGGTGCGCGAGCTGCCGCGTCTCAAGCGCAGGTACCGCGAGGAGATTCGCGACGCCCTGAACGCCGAGTTCTCCTACGACAACGTCATGCAGATCCCCGGTCTGGTCAAGATCGTGGTGAACATGGGCGTCGGCGAGGCCGCGCGCGACTCGAAGGTGATCGACGGCGCCGTCCGCGACCTGACCGCCATCACCGGCCAGAAGCCGACGGTCACCAAGGCCCGCAAGTCGATCGCTCAGTTCAAGCTGCGCGAGGGCATGCCGATCGGCTGCCACGTCACCCTTCGCGGTGACCGCATGTGGGAGTTCGCCGACCGGCTGCTCACCCTGGCCTTGCCGCGCATCCGCGACTTCCGCGGCCTGAGCGCCCGGCAGTTCGACGGGCAGGGCAACTACACCTTCGGGCTCACCGAGCAGGTGATGTTCCACGAGATCGACCAGGACCGCATCGATCGGCTTCGTGGCATGGACATCACGTTCGTGACCTCGGCGACCACCGACGACGAGGGCCGGGCGCTGCTGAAGCACCTGGGCTTCCCGTTCAAGGCGCCCGAGAACGACCCGAAGAAGGTCACCGCGCGCAAGCGCGCGTTCACGGGCTCGAAGAGCCAGATCAAGAAGCAGTTGTCGTCGAGGAAGAAGTGAGCTGACAGATGGCAAAGACCGCCCTGAAGGTGAAGCAGAGCCGCAAGCCCAAGTTCGCCGTCCGTGCTTACACCCGCTGCAACCGCTGCGGGAGGCCCAAGTCGGTGTACCGCAAGTTCGGGTTGTGCCGCATCTGCCTGAGGGAGATGGCCCACCGCGGCGAGCTCCCCGGCGTCGTCAAGTCCTCCTGGTGAGCGACACCACCACCCACATCACTGACGCGGCAGGTCCGTCGGCGCGGCCGACGGAAACCGTTGCGAGAAAGAGGCCGCACAAGCCATGACCATGACCGATCCGATCGCAGACATGCTGACGCGTCTGCGGAACGCCAACCAGGCGTACCACGACTCGACGTCCATGCCGCACAGCAAGATCAAGGTGGGTATCGCCGAGATCCTGCAGCAGCAGGGCTACATCACGGGGTTCGAGGTTCTCGAGCCCGCCGAGGGAGAGGTGGGCAAGACCCTCCGCGTCACCCTCAAGTACGGCACCAACCGCGAGCGCTCCATCGCCGGGTTGCGCCGCATCAGCAAGCCCGGCCTGCGGGTGTACGCCAAGAGCAACGCGCTTCCGAAGGTCCTCGGCGGCCTCGGCGTGGCGATCATCTCCACGTCGCAGGGCCTGCTGACCGACCGGGAAGCACACAGCAAGAGCGTGGGCGGCGAAGTGCTCGCCTACGTCTGGTGATCGAGAGGAGCTGGTAGATATGTCCCGCATTGGCAAGCTCCCCGTCCCGATCCCGAGCGGCGTGAAGGTGGTCGTGGACGGCCAGGACGTCGAGGTCACGGGCCCGAAGGGCACCCTGAGCCTCACCGTCGCCGAGCCGATCACGGTCGCCGAGAACGACGGCCAACTCGAGGTCTCGCGTCCGGACGACGAGCGCATCAGTCGCTCGTTGCACGGCCTGACCCGCACGCTGGTCAACAACATGGTGGTCGGGGTGACGCAGGGGTACGAGAAGAAGCTTGAGATCGTCGGCGTCGGCTACCGCGTGATCAGCAAGGGCCCCCAGCAGCTCGAGTTCGCGCTCGGCTTCAGCCACCCGGTCGTGATCAATGCGCCCGAGGGCGTGACCTTCACGGTCGAGAGGCCCACCGCGTTCTCCGTTCAGGGGATCGACAAGCAGATGGTTGGCGAGGTCGCGGCCAACATCCGCAAGCTCCGCAAGCCCGAGCCCTACAAGGGCAAGGGCGTGCGTTACGCCGGCGAGCGTGTTCGCCGCAAGGTCGGAAAGGCTGGTAAGTGACGATGGGTATCTCCCTGTCCAACAACAAGGGCATGGCCGCGCGCACCAAGGCGCGGCTGCGTCGTCAGGCCCGCGTCCGCAAGAAGGTGTTCGGCAGCCCCGAGCGCCCGCGCCTGGTCGTGACGCGCAGCGCGCGCCACATCCTGGCTCAGGTGATCGACGACACCGCCGGCCACACGCTGGCGTCGGCGTCCACCATGGAGGCCGACCTGCGGGCGGCGTCCGGCGACAAGAGCGAGAAGGCCAAGATGGTCGGCGTACTCGTCGCCGAGCGGGCCAAGAAGGCCGGTGTGAGCGACGTCGTGTTCGACCGCGCCGGCAACCAGTACCACGGACGGATCGCCGCGCTGGCTGACGGCGCGCGCGAGGCCGGCCTCGGATTCTGATCGAAGCGGAAAGGTAGAAGATGGCGAACGAGAACGCGAACGCCCGGCGCGGTGGCGCCGCGGGCGGTGGCGAGCGTCGCGGCCGTGACGATCGGCGTGGCCGGGACAACGCGGCCCAGCAGGAGAAGAGCCAGTACCTGGAGCGCGTCGTGGCGATCAACCGCGTCGCAAAGGTCGTCCAGGGTGGCCGCCGGTTCAGCTTCACCGCGCTGGTCGTGGTGGGCGACGGCGACGGCACCGTGGGTGTCGGCTACGGCAAGGCCAAGGAGGTGCCCGCGGCCATCGCCAAGGGCGTCGAGGAGGCCAAGAAGCACTTCTTCCGCGTCCCGCGGATCCAGGGCACGATCCCGCATCCGGTCCAGGGTGAGAAGGCGGCCGGTGTCGTGATGCTGCGTCCGGCTTCGCCGGGTACCGGCGTGATCGCGGGCGGTTCCGCCCGGGCCGTGCTGGAGTGCGCCGGCATCCACGACGTTCTGGCCAAATCGCTGGGCAGCTCGAACGCGATCAACGTGGTGCACGCCACGGTCGCCGCGCTGCAGCAGCTCGAGGAGCCCGAGCAGGTTGCTCGTCGTCGCGGCCTGTCCGTCGAGGACGTCGCGCCGGCAGCGCTGCTGAGGGCTCGGAAGGAGGGTGCGGCCTGATGGCCACGCTTCGCATCACCCAGACCAAGAGCGCGAACCGCGTGAAGAGGAACCAGGCCGAGACCCTGCGCACGCTCGGCCTCAAGCGGATCGGCGACACGGTGGAACGAGAGGACCTCCCGCAGTATCGCGGCATGGTCAACACGGTCATCCACCTGGTCACCGTCGAGGAGGTTGAGTGACATGGCGCTGAAGGCTCATCACTTGCGCCCGGCACCGGGTGCCAAGACGGCCAAGACCCGCGTGGGTCGCGGCGAGGGCTCCAAGGGCAAGACGGCCGGCCGCGGCACCAAGGGCACGGGCGCACGCAAGAACGTGCCCGCGAACTTCGAGGGCGGCCAGATGCCCCTGCACATGCGGCTGCCCAAGCTGCGTGGCTTCAACAACCCGTTCCGGGTCGAGTACCAGGTCGTCAACGTGGGAAAGCTCGCCGAGCTGTTCCCGGAGGGCGGCAAGGTCACCGTCGCGGACCTGGTTGAGAAGGGCGCCGTCCGCAAGGACCGGCTCGTCAAGGTGCTTGGCACCGGCGATCTGCCCGTCAAGCTGGACATCTCCGTGCACGCGTACACCGCGTCCGCGAAGAGCAAGATCGAGGCCGCGGGCGGCACCGCCGGCGAACTCTGACCCACCCGGCCCGGCGGGCCGGCTCGGTCACCCAGGGCGTCCCCTTGTGAGGGGGCGCCCTGTCGGCGTTCTTGGGGACCCCCTGGAGTCGCGTCCGGACGGGGAGGGTAGGCTCCGCTGGCATGTGCGGTCGATTCGCCGCCTCGGCGAGCACCGAGGACATCGTGGAGATCTTCGGCGTCGACGAGGTCGTGGACGAGCCGTCTCCGACGTTCAACGCGGCCCCGACCGATCCAGTGCCGGCGGTGGTTGAGCGGGCCGATCGGGAGACCGGCACCGTCGTCCGCAAGCTCGTGACGCCGCGGTGGGGGCTGGTGCCGTCCTGGTCGAAGGACGCCGCGGGTGCGGCCCGGCTCATCAACGCCCGCTCCGAGACCGTCGCCACGAAGCCATCGTTCGCCCGGGCGTTCGCGGCCCGCCGCTGCCTGATCCCGGCCGACGGTTACTACGAGTGGGAGACCGTCGAGGGCCCGGCCGGCCGTCGGGTAAAGCAGCCCTGGTTTCTGCGCCCGGCCGGCGGCGGTCCCCTGGTGATGGCGGGGGTGTACGAGTTCTGGCGCCCCCGCGACCCGGGCGACGCGCCCTGGCTCACCACCTGCTGCGTGATCACGGCGACGGCCGCCGACGCGCTCGGCCACATCCACGACCGCATGCCGATGACCGTGGCCCCCACCGACTGGTCGGCGTGGCTCGACCCGCACGCCGTCGACCCCGGCGCGGCGCACTCGCTGCTGCGCGTCCCCGTCCCCGAGGAACTGGAGACGTACCGCGTCCGGCCCTTGGTGAACAGCGTCCGCAACGACGGGGCGGAGCTGATCCGCCCCTTGGAGTGAGCACAGGACGATGCGTCCGGGCGCCGTCCGGGTTGGTAGAGTCTGACAGGTTGGGCGAGGTGCCCAATAGTGCTCACATGAAAAGGGACCGGATGCTCTCCGCCTTCGCCAACGCGTTCAGGACGCCTGACCTGCGGAAGAAGATCTTCTTCACGCTCGCGATCCTGACGGTCTTCCGGGTCGGCTCCGTGGTCCCCACGCCGAACGTGAACCTCGAGCACATCAATCAGTGCCGCGTCCAGGCCGCCGCCGGCGATTCGGCCGGCCTGTACTCGATGATCAACCTGTTCTCCGGCGGGGCCCTGCTGCAGCTTGCCATCTTCGCGCTGGGAATCATGCCCTACATCACGGCCTCGATCATCCTGCAGTTGCTCACCGTGGTGATCCCGCGGCTGGAGGCGCTGAAGAAGGAGGGCGGCCAGGGGCAGCAGAAGATCACCCAGTACACCCGGTACCTGACGATCGTGCTGGCCGTGCTGCAGTCGACGGCGTTCGTGACGATGGCCGTCTCCGGTCAGCTGTTCCAGGGCTGCAACCTGTCGGTCGTGTACGACACCACCATCTTCCCGATCGTGACCATGGTGCTCACTATGACCGCCGGCACGGGCATCGTGATGTGGCTCGGCGAGCTGATCACCGAGCGCGGCGTCGGCAACGGCATGTCGGTGATGATCTTCACTCAGATCGCGGCTGCGTTCCCCGCGCAGCTGTGGGGCATCGCGCTGCACTCGGGCACCACCAGCTGGAACGGGCTCTCGCTGCCGACGTCGGCTGGCTGGCTGTCCTTCCTCGCCGTGCTCGCGGTCGGCCTGCTCACCATGCTCGGCGTCATCTTCGTCGAGCAGGCCCAGCGCCGCATCCCCGTGCAGTACGCCAAGCGGATGGTGGGACGCCGCCTGGTCGGCGGCAGCACCACGTACATCCCGCTCAAGGTCAACCAGGCCGGCGTGATCCCGGTCATCTTCGCCTCCTCGATGCTCTACCTGCCGGTGCTGTTCGCCCAGTTCGCCCCCGACAACCCGGTGTCGTCGTGGATCGCGGGCAACATGACCGGCGGCGACTCGCTGTACTACAACGTCGCCATGTTCGGCCTCATCGTCGCCTTCGCCTACTTCTACGTTGCGATCACGTTCGACCCCGCCGAGGTCGCCGACAACATGAAGAAGTACGGCGGCTTCATCCCGGGCATCCGGGCCGGCAAGCCGACCGAGCGGTACTTGGCCCACGTCTTGTCTCGTCTCACCGCACCGGGGTCGCTCTACCTGGGCGTCATCGCCATGATCCCCGCGATCGCGTTCGTTCTGCTCGGCACGGCCGGCAAGTTCCCGTTCGGCGGGACGTCGATCCTGATCATCGTCGGCGTCGGCCTCGACACCGTGAAGCAAATCCAAAGCCAGCTGCAGCAACGTAACTACGAAGGGTTCCTGAGGTGAGACTGCTCATCACGGGTCCGCCGGGGGCCGGCAAGGGCACCCAGGCCACCGCGGTCGCCAAGCGCTACCACATCCCCGCCGTCTCCAGCGGGGAGATCTTCCGCGACAACATCAAGAGGCACACCCCGTTGGGTGACCGCGTCGTCGAGATCATCGGCCGGGGCGACTTCGTCCCCGACGTCGTGACCACGTCGCTGGTGTTCCAGCGGCTCATGGAGCCGGACTGCGCATTCGGGTGGCTCCTGGACGGCTACCCGCGCACCCTGGGCCAGGTTGAGGCCCTGGACATCGCCATGGCGGAGCGCTCCTCCCACCTGGACGCCGTCATCGTCCTCGAGGCCGAGCCCGAGGCCCTGGTCGAGCGCATGCTCAGCCGGTCGCGCCTGGAGGGCCGCCCGGACGACAACGCCGGCGCCATCGCCCACCGCATCCACGTGTATCACGCCGAGACCGAGCCGGTGCTGGCGGTCTACCAGGCGCGCGACCTGGTGGTCCGCGTCGACGCCGACGGCACCGTCGAGCAGGTGCGCGAGCGCCTTCTGGGCGCCCTGGAAGAGAAGCTCGGCGGGTGATCGGCACCCGCGGCGTCGAGATCAAGACCCCCGCGCAGCTGCGCACGATGCGGCGGGCGGGCCTCGTGGTCGCCGAGACGCACGCCGCCGTCGCCGCCGCCGCCGCGCCCGGAGTGACCACCCGCGAGTTGGACGAGGTGGCCCGCGACGTGCTCGCTCGCCACGGGGCCGGTTCGTCCTTCCTGGGCTACGGCGCCGGCTGGGGCTACCCGCCGTACCCGGCGGTTACGTGCATCTCGCTCAATGAGGAGGTCGTCCACGGCATCCCCGGCGACCGGGCGCTGCGCGCCGGCGACCTCGTCAGCGTCGACTTCGGCGCCATCATCGACGGCTGGCACGGCGACGGGGCGGTCACCTTCGGGGTCGGCGAGCTCGCGGAGGCCGACCAAAGGCTCAGCGACGTCACCCGCGAGGCTTTGTGGGCGGGCATCGGGGCGGCCCGGCTCGGAGGGCGCGTCACCGACATCAGCCACGCCATCGAGCGCAGCGTCGCCGCCCGCACCGACGGCCCGTACGGCATCCTCGCCGAGTACACCGGGCACGGCATCGGCTCGTCGATGCATCAGCCGCCCGACGTGCCGAACCGGGGCCGTCCGGGCCGCGGCGTCAAGATCGTCGAGGGCCTGGCCCTGGCCATCGAGCCGATGGTGACGCTCGGCTCCAGCACGGGGGTCACCCTGGACGACGAGTGGACGGTGGTCACCTCCGACTCCTCGCGCGCCGCGCACTGGGAGCACACCATCACCGTCACCCGCCGCGGCCTGTGGGTGCTCACCGCGGCCGACGGGGGCGAAGCCGAGCTGGACGCCCGCGGGCTGCCCTTCGGCCCGCTGGCCGACTGAGCCGAGGGCGCCGGGAGCGTGTCGTGCTGAACGATCTGGAGCTGGCCCGGGCCGCGACGCTGCGTCCGCTCGCCGAGGTGGGCGGCGTCCTGGGCCTAGGGCCCGATGACCTCGAGCCGTTCGGCCGCCACAGCGCCAAGATCGAGTTGGACGCCGTGGGTGCGCGGCGTCCGCAGGGGCGCTACGTCGTGGTGACGGCGGTCACGCCCACGCCGCTGGGTGAGGGCAAGACGACCACCGCCGTGGGGCTGGTCCAAGGGTTGGGGCTGCTCGGACGCCGGGCCACCGTGGTGCTGCGCCAGCCGAGCCTCGGCCCCGTGTTCGGCATCAAGGGCGGGGCCGCCGGCGCGGGCCGCAGCCAGGTGCTGCCCATGGAGGTCATGAACCTGCACCTGTCGGGCGACTTCCACGCGGTCACCGCGGCGCACAACCTGCTGGCCGCCCTGATCGACAACCACCTCCACCACGGCAACGCGCTGCGCATCGAGCCGCACTCGATCACGTGGGGGCGCGTCCTGGACGTCAACGACCGGTCGCTGCGCCACGTCGTCGTCGGGCTGGGCGGACGCCTCGACGGGGTTCCGCGGCAGAGCCGCTTCGACATCACCGCCGCGTCCGAGGTGATGACGATCCTGTCGCTGGCCACCTCGCTGTCCGACCTGCGCGCGCGGCTGGGCTCGATCGTCGTGGGCTTCGATGCCGACGGCGCCCCGGTGACCGCCGAGCACCTGCGGGCCGCCGGGGCCATGGCCGTGCTGCTGAAGGACGCCGTGCGCCCCAACCTGCTGCAGACCATGGAGGGCCAGCCGGCGCTCGTGCACTGCGGGCCGTTCGGCAACATCGCCACGGGACATAGCTCGATCGTGGCCGACCACGTGGCCCTGTCCCGCTCGGACATCGTGGTGACCGAGGCGGGCTTCGGCGCCGACCTTGGGTTCGAGCGGTTCGTCAACGTCAAGTGCCGCACGTCGGGGTTCGCCCCGCACGCGGCTGTGGTCGTCGTGACCGTCCGGGCGCTCAAGGTGCACTCGGGGCGCTACCAGGTGGCGGCCGGACGCCCACTGCCCCCAGATCTGCTGGACGAGAACCCCGACGACGTCGAGGCCGGCCTGTCGAACCTCGGCCACCACCTGGACGTCGTGGCCGCGGCGGGCGTCCCGGCCGTGGTCGCGATCAACGCCTTCCCCGACGACCACCCGAGCGAGCACGCCGTGATCCGCACCTTTGCCGAGCGGTGCGGGGTGGCGTGTGCGGTCAGCACGCACGTCGCCGACGGCGGCGCCGGCGCCCTGGCGCTGGCCGAGGCGGTCTGGGCGGCGTCCGAGCCCGAGCCGGCGCTGCGGTTCACCTACGACCTGGGCGACCCGCTCGTGGCGAAGATCCGGGCGCTGGCGAAGGGGGTTTACGGCGCGGCGTCCGTCGACTACAGCCCCGCCGCCGAGCGCGACCTGGCCCGCTTCGAGCGGCTGGGGTTCGGACGCCTGCCCGTCCTGGTGGCCAAGACGCACCTGTCGACCACCGCCGACCCGGCGCAGCGGGGCGCGCCGACAGGGTGGACGCTGCCCATCCGCGAGGTGCGGCTCGCGGCCGGCGCCGGGTACGTGTACGCGCTGGCGGGAGAGATGAACACCATGCCCGGTCTCGGGACCCACCCGGCGGCCGAAGCCATGGACCTGGACGCCGACGGCCGCGTCGTGGGGCTGTTCTAGCCGTCGCCGCCGTGGAGTAGAATGGTGCGTCGGCCTCTCGGCCGAGCGTTCATGACCCTCGCGGGTTGTCGACCCACCCGTTGTGTCCCCCCGAGGAGTCCCCTTGCCCACCACCGACGGCCCAGCGCCCACCTTCGCACGCCTCGGCGTGCCCCCGGCCCTGGTGCGGGCGCTGGCGGAACGCGGCATCACGAGGGCCTTTCCGATCCAGGTCGCCAGCCTGCCCGACTCGATCGCCGGGCGCGACGTGCTGGGCCAGGGCCGCACCGGGTCGGGCAAGACCGTGGCGTTCGCGCTGCCGGTGATCGAGCGGGTGAGTGAGCGGCCGGAGCGGCGGCGTCCGAAACGGCCCCGCGCGCTCGTGCTGGTGCCGACGCGCGAGCTTGCCGTCCAGGTGGCCGACACGATCGACCACCTCGCCTCGGCGGTGCACCTCAAGACCATGACCGTGTTCGGCGGGGTCCGCTATCAGGGGCAGCTGCGCAAGCTGGAGCGCGGGGTCGACGTCGTCATCGCCACGCCCGGCCGGCTGGAGGACCTGATGTCCCAGGGCGCGCTCCGGCTGGACGACGTCGCGGTCGTCGTGCTGGACGAGGCCGACCTCATGGTCGACATGGGGTTCCTGCCGTCGGTGGTCCGGGTGCTGGAGCAGGTGCCCGCCGGCCAGCGCATGCTGTTCTCGGCCACCCTGGACGGCGACGTGCAGGGCATCGTCGACCGGTTCCTCGACGACCCGCTCGTGCACGCCGTGGACGAGGGCCACGCCAACCCCGACATCGACCACCACCTCTTCCTGGTCACGATGAGCACCAAACGCCAGGTGCTGCGCGAACTGGTCACGGGGGCGGGACGCACGCTGCTGTTCGCCCGCACCAAGACGTTCGCCGAGCGGCTGGCCGCCGAGTTGGCCGAGCTCGGCGTGTCGTCGGCCGAGCTGCACGGCAACCTCAAGCAGGCGGCCCGCCAGCGCAATCTGGCTGCGTTTGCTGACGGCACCGTCCAGGTGCTGGTGGCCACGGACATTGCCGCCCGCGGCCTGCACATCGACGGGGTCGGCCTCGTCGTGCACGTCGACCCGCCCGGCGACCCCAAAGCCTTCCTGCACCGCTCCGGGCGCACCGCCCGCGCCGGCGCCGAGGGCACGGTCGTCACCCTGGCCACCAAGCAGCAGCACAAAGCGGTCCGCCGCATGATGACCAGCGCTGCGATCACGCCGGTGGTGACCGCCGTCGAGCCCGGCGACCCGATCGTCGCCGAGGTGCGCGCCCCGCGGGTCGCCGCACCGGTGCGCGCGGGGGCCTCGATCTTCGAGCCCGACCCCCAGGACGCCCCCGACGAGGCGCCGCGGCAGCGGGCCGCCGCGGGTGGGTCCCGAGGCGCGCTGGCCGCCGCAGGAGGAGCCTGGGGTGCCCGGGCCGCGCGCGGAGCGGGGCAGCGGCCGCGCGAGGGGCGCGCACGCGACGACCGGCGCCCCGCCGAGCGCCGCCCCGCGGGGCGGTCCTGGGACGAACGTCCTCGCGACGAGCGTCCGCGTGCGGACGGCCGGCGTGACGAACGTCCTCGCGACGAGCGTCCTCGTGACGACCGCGCCCGGGAGGTCTGGGCGCGTAACGAGCGTCCGGGCGCAGACCGGCCGCGCACGTCCGGCGGACCGCACCCGTCCCGCGAGCCGAGGCAGCCCCTGACCGGCTGGGGCCACCGCGACCAGAACCCCGACCGCGCCCGGGCGGAGTACACGCGCCCGGACCGCGGCCGCGACGGCCGTTCCAGCCGCAACGACCGTTGGACGGACGCCCCCGACCGACCCGCCGCCCGCCGCCGCGCGGACGCGTGGGCCGCGCTGGACACCGCGGAGGCCGACGTCGACCCCCGAGATGTCCGCCGGGCCCCCGACCGTGGCCGCACCGCCCCGGGCCGAGACCGTCCGTCAGGCGCGCGCACCGCCCCAGACCGTAGCCGTCCGGCCGGCCCGCGCGCGGACGCCTCGCGACGTGACGGCGCGCGCCCCAATTCCGGCCGCCGCAGCGACACCCCCGCCCGGCGGCCCAGCCCTGCGCCGGCGTCCGGCCCCAAGGCGGGCAAGAAGGCGAAGGTGCGCTGGACGGCTGAGGACCGCGCCAAGCGCGACCGCACCCAGGCGTGGCGCGAAGGCGCCGGCCCGAAGAAGGCGCCGAAGAAGAAGCCGGGGCGCGCGTAGGCTGAGGTCATGCACGAGTTGCCGCGGTCGTCGAAGTATCGCGCCACCCCGCACGCGCCGGTGACGGACGCCGAGCGCGAAGGCCTCGTTCGGCGGCTGAACGACGCCTTCGAGAGCGGGCTGGTGTCGGGCGACGACTACCGCGCCCACCTCGACACCGTCTTCGCAGCCCGCACGCTGGGGGAACTGGTCGATGTGGTCGGCGCACTGCCCCCGGTGGCCACGCACGACACCCCGGCGCTGGTTCCCGTCGGCGACGGGCGCCCCGGCGAACTGGCTGAGGCTCGGGCACCGGGCTCGGCGCTGATCGTGCCGCTGATCGCCGGCGGCGCGTTCGCGCTGGTGGCGCTGTTGATCGTCGTGTTGCTGATGATCCTGTGATCCGAGCCGGTACCATCGCCGATTTGGGCGCCCGGAGCGGGGTGGAGTAGCATGGCTCTTCGGTCACCTCTGTCCGGTGGGTGACGTGCGTCCAAGCAATCTCAGGAGATCATGGCCAAGAAGGAAGGCGCCCTCGAGTTGGAGGGAACCGTCGTCGAAGCACTGCCCAACGCGATGTTCCGTGTGGAACTGAGCAACGGGCATCGGGTGCTCGCGACCATCAGCGGCAAGATGCGGCAGCACTACATCCGCATCCTGCCCGCAGACAGGGTGGTCGTCGAGCTGTCGCCCTACGATCTCACGCGCGGCCGCATCGTCTACCGCCACAAGTGACCGAGTTCTCACACTGATCCATCCCAGTCCGGGCCGGCGCGCGCGCTCGTCCCGGACGCAAGCAGAAAGTAGCTCGATGAAAGTCCAACCGAGCGTGAAGAAGGTCTGCGACAAGTGCAAAGTCATCCGACGGCACGGTCGCGTGATGGTGATCTGCGAGAACCCTCGCCACAAGCAGCGCCAGGGCTGACGCCCGCTGTCGCGGCCAAAGCGACGCAGCACCCGTTGGAGCCCCTCCAACACAACAGAAGAACGTGACGGCACACCCAGGCGGGTGCGGGAGGAGCTCCCGCGAGCCACGCCCCCTGGATTCACCCCCGGACGAAGGCCGGGGCCCGCGCTCAGGCGCACGGGACGCCGCACGCCAGACACCTTCGCGGCCCTCGGGCCGTCATCACTGAAAGGGAACCGCCTGATGGCACGTCTCATCGGAGTCGACCTCCCGCGCGAGAAGCGCTTGGAGATCGGCCTCACCTACATCTTCGGCATCGGTCGCACCCGTGCCCACGAGATCCTGGCCGCCACCGGCATCAGCGGCGACGTCCGCGTGAAGAACCTGACCGACGAACAGCTCGTCGCGATGCGTGACTTCATCGAGGCCAACTACGAGACCGAGGGCGATCTTCGCCGCACGGTCGCAGCGGACATCCGCCGCAAGATCGAGATCGGCAGCTACCAGGGCCGCCGTCACCGCATGGGCCTGCCCGTTCACGGACAGCGCACCCGGACGAACGCCCGTACCCGCAAGGGTAAGAAGCGGGCCGTCGCCGGCAAGAAGAAGGTCCGCTGACGCGGCCGAGGCTAGGAGAAACTCACACATGGCATCTGCAGGCCGTACCAAGGCTCAGGCCGCCGCGGCGAAATCCAAGGTCCGCCGCAAGGAGAAGAAGAACATCGTCTCCGGACAGGCCCACATCAAGAGCACGTTCAACAACACGATCATTTCGATCACCGACCCCAGCGGCGCGGTGATCTCCTGGGCGTCCGCCGGCACCGTCGGCTTCAAGGGCTCCCGCAAGTCGACGCCGTTCGCCGCCCAGATGGCCGCCGAGGCCGCCGGACGCCGCGCCATGGAGCACGGCATGAAGCGCGTGGACGTCTTCGTCAAGGGTCCCGGCTCCGGCCGGGAGACCGCCATCCGTTCGCTCGGCGCGCTGGGTCTGGAGATCGGCCCCATCGCCGACGTGACCCCGGTGCCGCACAACGGCTGCCGTCCGCCCAAGCGTCGTCGCGTCTAGACCCGAGCAGAAAGGACACCACCACCATGGCCCGTTACACCGGACCCATCAGCAAGAAGTCCCGCCGGCTCGGCACCGACCTGGTCGGTAACGACAAGGCGTTCGAGCGCCGCGCGTACCCCCCGGGCATGCACGGCCGCGGCCGCACCAAGGAGTCGGAGTACCTGCTCCAGCTCCGCGAGAAGCAGAAGGCCCGCTTCGCGTACGGCGTGCTGGAGAAGCAGTTCCGCCGCTACTACGAAGAGGCCGTGCGTAAGCCCGGCAAGACCGGCGAGGTCCTGCTCCAGATCCTGGAGTCGCGCCTCGACAACGTCGTGTACCGCTCCGGGTTCGCCTCCACGCGGCGTCAGGCCCGCCAGATGGTCGTCCACGGCCACCTGACGGTCAACGGTCGTAAGGTCAACATCCCCAGCTACCGGGTGAAGGCGTACGACATCATCGACGTCAAGCCCAAGTCGGCGAACCTCGACCCGTTCGTGATCGCCCGCGAACTGCACCACGAGCGGTCCGTTCCCGCGTGGCTGACCGTGCGCCCGAACCGCATGCGCATCCTGGTTCACCAGCTGCCCACGCGGGATCAGATCGCGATCGACGTGCAGGAGCAGTTGATCGTGGAGCTGTACTCCAAGTAGTACCCCGGCGGTCGGCGTCCGAGTTCGGCTCGGGCCAACCACCCTGCTGCGCGCATGCGCGCGGCAGGGGGCCAGGGGCCACGGCCCTTCGCCCAACTCGGACGCCGCCCGCCTCTCCGCTTGTCGCCGGCCTGGTGGCGCTCGGGGCATCGAGCCCCGTCGCGCCAGCCGGTGGTCCGGTTGGGCGACCGCCCATCCGTTGCATGGTCACCGTCATATAGCGGGCGGTGGAAAGGAAGAAGTACATGCTGATCGCACAGCGTCCCACCCTGACCGAGGACGTCGTCGACGACTGCCGTTCGCGGTTCGTCATCGAGCCGCTCGAACCCGGCTTCGGCTACACCCTCGGCAACTCGATGCGCCGCACCCTGCTCTCGTCGATCCCCGGCGCGGCCGTGACGAGCATCAAGGTCGAGGGCAACCAGCACGAGTTCTCCACGATCCCCGGCGTCGTCGAGGACCTCACCGAGATCATCCTCAACGTCAAGCAACTGGTGCTGAGCTCCGAAGAGGACGAGCCCGTCGTCATGTACCTGCGCAAGGCTGGAGCCGGCGCGGTCACCGCGGCCGACATCGCCCCGCCGGCGGGCGTGGAGATCCACAACCCCGACCTGCACCTGGCGACCCTGAACGACTCGGGGCGCATCGAGATGGAGCTCGTCGTGGAGCGCGGGCGCGGCTACGTGTCCGCCGTCCAGAACAAGAGCGCCGACTCCGAGATCGGGCGCATCCCGGTGGACTCGATCTACAGCCCCGTCCTCCGCGTGACGTACAAGGTCGAGGCCACCCGCGTCGAGCAGCGCACCGACTTCGACCGGCTCATCGTCGACGTCGAGACCAAGCCGGCGATCGCCCCCCGTGACGCCGTGGCGTCCGCGGGCAAGACGCTGGTGGAGCTTTTCGGCCTGGCGCGCGAGCTGAACGTGGACGCCGAGGGCATCGAGATCGGCCCCTCGCCCGTCGACGAGCAGCTGGCCGCCGACCTGGCCCTGCCGGTGGAGGAACTCAAGCTCACGATGCGCAGCTACAACTGCCTCAAGCGCGAGGGCATCCACACCGTGTCGGAGCTGGTGTCCCGCTCCGAGCAGGACCTGCTCGACATCCGCAACTTCGGCTCCAAGTCGATCGAGGAAGTCAAGCTGCGGCTGCACGAGCTGGGCCTGTCGCTCAAGGACAGCGCCCCCGGCTTCGACCCGTTGGCCGCCCTGGGCAGCTACGACGACGCCGATTACGACGACGACAACACCGACCAGTACTGACCGCTGAGGAGATTCGACAGACATGCCCAAGCCCACGAAGGGTCCCCGCCTGGGCGGCAGCCCGGCCCACCAGCGGATCATCCTGGCCAACCTTGCGAGCCAGCTGTTCGAGCACGGCCGCATCACCACGACCGAGACCAAGGCCAAGCGGGTGCGCCCGCTCGCCGAGACGCTGATCACCAAGGCGAAGCGGGGCGACCTGCACAGCCGCCGCATCGTCATGAAGACGATCACGAACAAGGGCGTCGTGCACGTCCTGTTCACCGAGATCGCGCCGACCATGGAGGGTCGTGAGGGTGGCTACACCCGCATCACCAAGATCGGCAACCGGCAGGGCGACAACGCCCCGATGGCCGTCATCGAGATCGTGACCGAGTCCGTCGAGGATTCCCGCAAGGCCAAGGCCAAGGCGTCCGCCAAGGCCGCCCCCGCCAAGGCCGAGGCCAAGAAGTCCGGCAAGAAGGACGAGGCCAAGAAGTCCAAGAAGGCCGAGGCCAAGAAGGACGCCGAGGCTGTGGCCGAGCCCGAGGTCAAGGCCGACGACGTCGAGGTCGAGGCGGACGCCGCGGCGTCCGACGAGGTGGCCGCGGACGAGACCCCCTCGGCTTCGGTCGAGGCCGACGACGACAAGTAGCCCGTTCCGCACCGAGCACGCTTCGGCCCGGCCCCCCCTTGTGGGAGCCGGGCCGATGTGCGTCCGGGGTCGTTTGTTCAGGCGGTCTTGTTGATGTTGATCGGACCGGTGGCCGACACGTCCAGCACGTAGGTCTTCATGATTTTGTCGGCCAGCGTCTGGCGGTCCTTGTCCCAGAGCGGGAAGAACCAGCCGATGAACAAGATGATCGAGTCGACGATGTGCGCGAGGTACCGCAGGAATGTGCGAGCCAGCCCGATCGGCCGGTAGTCCTCACCCACGAGCTGGGTCTTGAACACCTGGCGCCCCCACGTTTGGCCGGTGTTGGCGCTATACACCGACAGGGCGCCCCACAACACGAGCGACATGAGGTTGGACACCCAGTTGACCTGGCCTTGGCCGGAGGGGAAGACCACGGCGGCGAACTGGCCAAGGATGATGCCGGGCACCAGGAAGTCGAGCAGCCAGCCGAGCGCACGGCGTCCCCACGTCGCCTTGGGCGGATAGCCGTACCCGGGCTGCGCCGGGTAGCCGTAGCCGCCCGGCACCGGCGCGTAGGGGTTGGCGGGCGCGCCGTAGGGGTTGGCGGGCGCACCGTAGGGGTCCTGCGTCCCGTAGGGGGACGGGACGCCGTACGGCGCCTGCTCGGCCTGCGGGAACGGCTGCGCGGCCGGCGCGCCCGCGGCCTGCGGCGGCTGGTAGCCGGCGCTCGCCTGGGTGGGGGGCTGATAGGCAGGTGGCTGGTACGTCGCGTCCGCGGCCGGGGGCTGGTACGCCGAATCGACAGCCGGGGGCTGGTAGGTGGACGCGGTCTGGGGCGGCTGGTACGCCGGGGGCTGGTAAGTGGACGCGGTCTGAGGCGGCTGGTACGCCGGGGGCTGGTGGCCGGCAGCGCTCTGCGGGGGCTGGTAGGCGGGGGGCTCGTAACCCGTGGCCGACTGCTGGGGCTGGACAGACGGGGGCTCGTAGCCCGTGGCTGGCTGCGGGGGCTGGTAAGCGGCGGGGGGCTGGTATCCGGCGGCGCTCTGCGGGGGCTGGTAGGCGGGGGGCTGGTACCCGCCGGCGCTCTGCGGGGGCTGGTAGGCGGGCGGGGAGTAGGGCTGATCGCCCGCGGTCTCGGCCTGCCCTTGCTCCGGGTTCTGAGGGTCGGGGGTCGTGCTCATCTCGGTCTCCTGTTCGGCGTGGACGGCACGACGCTAGCGGGTCGCCGCCTCGGCGTCCGGGAGAGACACACTGCGGGATGGCCCGGTGGGCAAGGCGAAGCCCCCGGACGGGGGGTCCGGGGGCTTCACGTGTGAGGGGTCAGGCGGCGCCGCGGCAGCCCCACGGCTGCAGGCCGCGCTGGGCGTAGAGCCGGTTCGCGACGGTGATCTGCTCGGCGCGGGACGCCTGGTGCGGGTACGCCGCGAAGTCGGTGCCCTGGACGCCGCGCCACGTGGCGAGCGAGAACTGCAGGCCGCCGTAGTAACCATTGCCGGTGTTGATGGCCCAGTTGCCTCCGGACTCGCACTTGGCGATGCGGTCCCACATGTCGGCGCGCGAGAGGTCAATGGCGGTGCCGGAGGACGGCGGGGTGACCGCAGGGGTCGTGGTGGCGGGCGTCCGCGTGGCGGAGCGGGAGGTCACGGTCGTCGTGGCGGCCTTGGTGCCCACGAGCACGACCTGCGCGACGGGCTCCTTGGTGACGGTCTGGGAGATCACGGAGGTGCTCTCGACCTGGCCGTCGACGGTCACGGTCTGGACGACGTCGGTGCGCTCGCCGTTGACGCCTTTGGTCTTGACCTTCTTCTCGCCCTTGGCCAAGGAGGAGTCCTTGACCTCGGTGGTGGCGAAGGCCAGCGTGACGACGCTGGACGCCTGGGTGACGCTGACCCGGTTCACGGTGACGACGTCACCCGCGGTGAGGGTGGCCTCGAGGGTGGGCGAGACGCGGTCGGTCTGGGACAACGTGACCTGCGCGGCCTGGAGAGCGGCGGCGACCGTCGGGCCCTCGAGCGACACGAGGTAGCTGACGTTGTCGGCCCACACGCGGACCTCGGTGCTCGGCGGGGTGGAGGGGGTGGCCACGGCGACGGCGGGGGTGCTCGTGGACTGGGAGGACACGAACGTGACCGCCGTCGTCCCCCCGACGAGCACAGCCGCGCTGGCCGCGACGGCGACCAACTTGCGGGAGATCAGCAAGGCAACTCCTGACGTAGTGACTTCATCGCTCTCCAGTGTGCGGCAAAGCCTGAGAAAAACACAAGTCGTTCTTCAGGTTTCCATCAGGTTGCTTGGCGGTCGGCGGAAGAACGGGAGCGCGATCGGGGCCGGCTGGCTGCGCCGCAGCGCGTCCGCCGATCTGCTGGCACGCGAACGGGGTGGCACCAAGACGGTGCCACCCCGATGCTGCGGCGAACGGATCGCCTCAGGAGACTCTCAGAAGAGACCGGCCCCCGCGGCCTTGGCGGCGGCGAAGCGCTGGGCCACGTTGGCCCAGTCGACGACGTTCCACCAGGCCTTGACGTAGTCGCCCTTCACGTTCTTGTACTGCAGGTAGAAGGCGTGCTCCCACATGTCGAGCTGCAGGACCGGCAGCTGGCCGACCGGGACGTTCGACTGCTGGTCGAACAGCTGGTTGATGTTGAGGCGCTGGCCGAGGGTGTCCCACACGAGCACCGACCAGCCCGACCCCTGGATGCCGTTCGCGACCTCGTTGAACTGCGCCCGGAAGCCGTCGAACGAGCCGAAGTACTCGTCGATCGCCGCCGCCAGCTCGCCGTCGGGCTCGCCGCCGCCGTCCGGGGACATGTTCTTCCAGAACACCGAGTGGTTGATGTGGCCGCCGAGGTGGAACGCGAGGTCCTTCTCCAGCTTGTTGATCGCCGCGAAGTCGCCCGACTCGCGCGCCGCCGACAACTTGTCCAGCGCCGTATTCGCGCCCTTGACGTAGGCGTCGTGGTGCTTGCTGTGGTGCAGCTCCATGATCTGGGCGGAGATGTGCGGCTCGAGCGCTCCGTAGTCGTAATCGAGATCGGGAAGGGTGTACGCCATGGTTCTTTCCTCTCGGAGGGGTCGCTTGTCCGGGTCAACACCTGACCTGACCACCCTATTCCCCGTCTTCCCCGTCGCCAATCGCGCGAGAGGTCCTGGTGGTGTGATCCGGGGGGCGGACGCCGTGCCGCACGCCCCGCGGTTGGCGTTGCCCGAACTTGCCGCCCGCGGTGGTTCACTGCGCCCGGCGTGCACCGCGGGCGCAGTCAACTACCGGGAGCGCCAAGATTGGGCAACGGGATCCTGCGTCGCGCGTGCGCTCGTGGTGACACTTCTGTGCGACATCGCCGGTGGCCCAACCCCTGGAACGCAGCACAGATAGGTCACCACAGCGCGCCGGGCGCGGACCGGAGGGGCGGCGTCCGGCTGGAGGCAAGCGCAGAGCCGGACGGGCGGCGTCCGGGTCAGGCCGTCGGGAAGGACGCGGTGCGGGCGGCGCGGCGCAGGACGTGGAGCAGTCCGGGCGCCACGAGCACGATCAACACCACGCTCGTCAGCGCGCGCCCAAGATTCCACGCCATGGACGTGGCGAGGTTGAACAGCGCGAAGGTGCGCAGGTTCTCCAGCGCGGACGCCGTGGGGTCGAAGCTGAACTGCGTGGCGGGGCCGAGGGCGAAGGGCCAGAAGGCGAAGTCCATCAGCCAGCCGTAGACGAACGCCGACACGAACCCCCACGCGGCCAGCAGCGCCACCTCGGCCCGGCCGCGCGCAGGCGGCAGCAAGCCCCCACCCAGGCCCACGAAGCCCGCGGCCACCATCTGGAACGGCAGCCACGGCCCGACCCCGGCCGTGAGCAGCGACGAGGCGAACAGCGTGACGGCGCCCTGGGCGAACCCGAAGCCGGGTCCGAAGGCCCGCCCGCCCAGGATGAGCAGGAAGAAGATCGGCTCGAGCCCGGCCGTCCCGGCCCCGAGCGGACGCAGCACCGCGCCCACCGCCGACAGGACGCCGAGCAGCGCCAGCCCCTTGACGTCCATCCCGTTGCCGGTGAGCTCGGACACCACCACGGCGAGCACCAGCGTGAGCACCACCGCGAACACCAGCGGCGCCGACAGCGGGTCGATCGCTGAGCCCGGGGACAGCAGCAGCGGCCAGCCGAACGCGAGAAGTCCGGCCGCGCAGGCGACGACCAGCATCGCCACCGACCGGGGGGCGAGTGGGGCGGCCCGGTGGCGGGGGAGCGGGGAAGCCGATTGGCGCGGGGGCGCGGCGGGCGGGTGGCGCGGGGGCGCGGCGGGCGGGGTGCTCACGGCTCCTCCCGGACGACCTCGGCCGCCACCAGCACAGGGACCGGCGCGAACACCTTCGCCGCCTGCGGCGCGAAGGTGGGGGAACTGGTGCACACGTCCCGGGTGGCTCCATCGGCGATGACGTCGCCGTCGGCGAGCACGATCGTGCGCTGCGTGGCCGCGGCGGCGAACTCGACGTCGTGGGTGCTGACCACCACGGCGTGCCCCCGGGAGGCGAGGTCGGCGAGGATGGCCGCGAGGTGCTCCTTCATGGCGTAGTCGAGCCCGCGCGTGGGCTCGTCCAGCAGGACCAGCCCCGGAGACGCCGCCAGCTGGATCGCCAGCACCAGCCCCAGCTGCTGGCCCGCCGACAGGTCGCGCGGGTCGGCGTCCGCGTCGAGGCGCAGGCCGAGCCGCTCCACCACGGCGGCCGTCGTGCCGGCCGGGCTGGACGTCTCGGCGTCCGAGGCCGTCAGCTCCGCGGCGACGCTGGGCAGGTAGAGCAGGTCGGACGCCGACTGCGGCACCAGGCTGACCAGCCGCCGCGCCTCGGGGGCGGTGAGCGTGCGCGGGTCGCGGCCGTCCACCTCGATCGTGCCCGTGCCGAGCGCACCCTGCAGCGCCCACAGCAGCGACGACTTGCCGGACCCGTTGCGGCCCATCACGCACGTCACCTCCCCGTCGCGGAACGTCAGGTCGATGCCGTTCACGGCCACCACCGGCCCGTAAGACACCTCCAGCCCGGCGACCCGGGCGCGGACCGGCCCCGGAGATACCGCCTCGGACGCCGGCGTCCGGACCACGATGCGCTCCCGCTGGACGCGGCGCCGGGCGTCGCGGACGGACGCGGGCACGTCGTCCCAGCCCAGCGCGGACGCCAGCCGGGCCAGCGGCGGGCGGACGTCGCAGGCCACCAGCAGCTCCGCGGGCGGGCCTACGCGCACGGACGCCGTCCCTTGCGGCAGCCAGACCAGGGTGTCCGCCTGGTGCAGCACCCGCTCCAGGCGGTGCTCGGCCAGGACGACGGTGAGCGCGACCTCGTGCACGAGCGTCGTGATGGCGCCCAGGACGTCCTGGGCGGCGGTCGGGTCGAGGGCGG